>JACLAB010001975.1_pt1 | contig 29359 bp, 17 predicted proteins | sample 8027921 | NCBI WGS metagenome assembly JACLAB01 (sample SAMN15725117, study PRJNA655200) | protist metagenome | isolation source: fluorescence activated cell sorting (FACS) single amplified genomes of... | place: USA: West Boothbay Harbor, Gulf of Maine | collected 2000-07-19 | reverse complement strand
GTCGGGAAGATGGTCACGAGGACGGAACAACGAGAAGCGAAAGAGATGACGGGGAATAATAATAATAATAATAATACTATAAACGAGAATAAAAATAACAAAAAAGATAAAGAAATGATGATGGAAGAGAGAAACAAAGAATCGAGTGGAGGTAAAGGCGGGAGCAACGATGCCACCGCCGCTGCTGCGACGGAAAAACAAGATTCAGGCTCCAACGACGACTCGAACAAACTCTCGGAGTCCAACGAGTCCAAGTTATTGCGTTCTCAGCAGCAGCGAGGCGTTAAAAATCCGAGCGGAAGTGGTGGAAGTGGTGATGGAAGCGACGATAACAACACGAAGAACAAAATCAACAACCTAAAAACCTCCGGAGACGAGAAGATGATGATCATCAAAGAAAACGGCACCAACGAAAACGCCGCGGAGATGAACGAAAACGATTTGTTGTGCGATTTTGGCGCGGAGAAACAACCCATGGTTGTCGCCTCGCCGAGAAAGAAGAGCAAGACCGCTTATTCTTCGGATCTTAATAGAAATTGTGATGGCGATACCGGCGGAAGGTACAGTGAGCTGGAAGATGGGCGTCGTCAAGAAGGAAGAAATAACAAACAAAAACAAGAAGGAGACAAAAATGCAAAATTAGTCTCTAACAACAACAGCAAAGTCAACAACAATAACAACAACTCGTCAAACGATAACTCGAACAGCTCGGGGAGACAAGGAGGTAGAAAACAAAGGAATCCAGTGCGTGCACCGAAACGAAACGATTCGAGCAGCGGTGACGATTTGATCATCCCGGACGAAGAGGAAACGAAGAACGCAAATCTGCTCTCCGAGTGTGATAATCTCTTCGTTCCACCAGTTGCACCTTTGTTTAAACCGCCAAATCACGCGGGCGCTAGTAACGCGGCGATGCATAAATCGGCTTCTGGTAACATCGACGTGAACGATGGTACGAATGCTAAGACGTTTGGCGCGAACGGCAAGGCGATGAATACTATCAACACCATCGATGACTCGTTGTATGATCAGCAGTTCCAAATTGAACCGGAGCTTTTAAGCGCCAGACCTGGTTCGGATGATTCTTTTAGACTGTTTGATCCCGCAGCGACGCAAGGGAAGAGCAACGAAGGTAGCGATGAGGGCGAACAGCTCGCTTCATGTAGAGGTAGACGCCGACGTTCCAGCGGGCGAAATACGAATAATAAAAGCAATAGCACTAGAAAAACGAGCGGTTCAGACAACTCCTTCTACGACGAAGAAGCCGACGGATCGCGAGAAAAATTGGATAACAACGCGGAAGAGAGCGACAGCGATATTGACATCTCGAACGATCTGTCGGACGAAGAGGTTTACGAAGCCGATTACGAAGATAAAGAACGTTTGATTGACGATTTAGAAGACGATTTGGGCGAGAATACGAACAACCACCGCGTCGGTCGACCTTTGATTATAGGAAGTATGGGCAGAGGCAGCGTCGGTGGAGAAATCATGCCGGGAATGCTCGTGAACGGTCGACGCGCGCAAAGAGGGCGACCGCCCAAGCACGAGAAGGTGGCGCCTTCTCGCGCGATTTCTGGGAAGAAGACAAATTTGAAAGGAGCGTCGAACACCAAGGGCAGTACAAAAAGTAATAACAAATCGTCATCATCGTTGGCGACGTTAACGACGATGCGTCCTGCTTCAAACAAATCGATACGTGGCGACAGTAAGAGTAAAATGAAAGCAACAGGCAAGATGTTTGATGATCTCGGTGAATACACCATTGCAAAGGTGGACGAAAAGAAGCGCAGCAAACAAGCGGGCGGTTCTAAATCTACCGCGAATACCAACAACAAAATGGTTGGTAAACGCAACTTGTCGAGCGCGATGGCGAGATCTGGTTCCGAAAACGCACCGAATAAGCGCGGCCGGAAGAACGTAGACAGCGATACGAAGTCGCTGTCGTCCAGTGGCTTATCGGAAGGATTCCAAACGAGCGCTTTGGGTCACGCGATTGGCGGTACAAATACGAAATCAACCGGAACCACCGCCGCGCGTGGTCGTGAACCGAACCCTCAAGGCGGTCCTCGACGTTCGAAACATCACAACCCGTGGGGATTAGACGAAGCTCAGGCTTTGATTGAAGGCGTCTCCAGATGCGGCGGCGGTAAATGGGCCGATATTAAAAAGCTTGGGTTTCCGGAAATTGAACATCGCACCGCGGTTGATTTGAAGGATAAGTGGCGCAACTTGCTTCGAATCGCAACGTTACCGACGCCGTCTGGCCGAGAAACCGCTGGTAAGTCCGGCGGCGACAAGAAACGAGAAATCCCGAGAGCTATGTTGGACCGAGTTCGAGAACTCGCCATGCTCCACGCGAAGAATAAAGAGCGCGAGTTGGCGGCAAAAGCGGCGCAGGCGCAACAGCGATCATGAAAAGGTTGAGATATCTTTTACGTGACGTTTGTATTTGACAATTATTAAGCTTTGTACCTAGGTACCACTGTTGTGTGTATTAATAAATCTATTTATCTATTCATAATAAAAACATAATCAACACCAAACGACGATTTTTGATTTTTTTTACTTCGCGAACTCCTTCTTCAAACGCTCAATCGCAGTTTCCAAGTTGTCTCTGTGGCAAAACGCGGACATGCGGACGAAACCATCCCCGGTTGGCCCAAAACCAGCGCCCGGTGTGGTGACGATATCCGTCTTGGTCAAAATTTCCGTGAAGACTTCCCACGAGTCTCTTCCGTCAAAGTCGACCCACACGTACGGCGCATCGACGGCTCCATACACTTTAAAACCCAACTCTTCGAACGTCTTCTTCAACATTTTCGCATTTTCCTTGTAGAAACCGACCGTTTCTTGCATAGACTTCCACCCTTCGTCGGACAACGCCGCCAAGCCGCCGCCTTGCGCGACGTTGGAGGCACCGTTGAAGGCCGTGCACATGCACCTGTTCCAGTCGAATCTGACTGAAGAACCGTCCGCAAACTTCAACGCTTCCGGAACGACCGTCCAGCCTAATCGCAAACCCGTGAATCCGGCGTACTTGGAGAACGAGCAACTCTCGATGCAACACGTCTCCGAGCCTTCAATTTCGTAAATCGTCTTTGGACAATCCGGATTTTCGATGTAAAACGCATACGCCGCATCGTAAATGACAATTTGACCGTTCTTGTTCGCGAAATCGACCAACTCTTTGCATTGCGCTCTGGTCGCCGCCGCCCCAGTCGGGTTATTTGGCGAGCAAAAGAAGATGATGTCCGCGTCCTTCGCAGCTTCCAAGTTTGGAAAAAAGTCGTTGCCCGGCACGCACTCCATGTAGACGATGTTTTCGTATCGTTTCGTTTTTTCGTCGTAGCCCGTGCAGTGCCCGTTGATGACAGACGAATCCACGTACGCTGGATACGCCGGATCTTGCACCGCAACTTTTCTCCCCGGACCAAACATTTGTTGCATTCTCGAAATGTCGCACTTCGACCCGTCCGAAACGAAAATCTCACTCGCGTTTATCTTCGTCTTCTCGCTGTAAAAGCGCTTCACGATGAGGTCTCTCAGAGGTTGTTGTCCAGCCTCGGAGCCGTAACCGCCGGTCTTTTCGTACCCGGCGACCGTACCTAACGCCAAAGCCGCGTTGGCCATGCCCGACACGATCGGCGCTGGGATTGGTTCCTGTTAATGAGAGAGAGAGAGAGAGAGAGATGTGAGTTTTTCGCAACAACATCGAACACACACACGAGAGACACACGACACGTAATCAAAAATCAATCGGATAAAATTAAATCAAAGAACGCAAAGAAGACAAAACAGAAACGTACGGTCGTATCCCCGATCCCTAAACTAATAATCTTCGCGTCCGGGTTTTTCTCCAAGTGCGCGTTGCGGATCCGCGCGATTTCCGGGAACAAATATCCCGCGCGAAGTTGCGCCATGTTTGGATTTCGGGAAACGTTCGACATCGCGGCGACTTTGACGTTGATTTTATCGTGTCGTTTCGGTTGTTCCTTCGTGAGGTGCTTCGAGGAAGACGAGGAAAGCTGTTTGCCCAAAAGAGACGAGGTGCTGGTTGTCATCGAAAACATGATTGGAGGATTCAAACTTGTGTGTGTGTGATGTATATATATATATATATATATATAAACGCGGGCGTGTTGCTCGAGTTTGATGAGCGAGAAAAAAAAGTGGCGTGTGTGTCTCGTTCTGCTCTTTTCTCCGCCGTCAAACCTTTTCGTAGGTTTTTTTTAAAACCTGCTTTTAAAAAAATGGAGGAAGAAAATACACCAAAAAAACAACAGCTTTTCGAGCGCTCAATGCGCGCGTCACTTCTCCATCGAGATGAAACGAGAACTGAAAATGAACACACAGAACACTCGTAGCGGTATGTATCTTTGCGTGCATTTTCAGCGATATTTATTCGCAAACGTGGAAGATATGGGCACAAAACGAGAGCGTTTTTCGCAAAAAAGAGAGGTTGCTTTTTGTTGCTTTTTGTTGCTTTTTGTTCCTACACAGACAAAAGAGCATCACATTCGAACGCTCTTTTACCAAACGAGGAAATACCGCAGCACGCGCGCGATATATAAACGAGAAACACAAATATGACGACGACGACTCTTTTTCTTCGGTTTTTCTTGCCGTTCTTTCTCTTTTTCGCTTTTGGGGTTGGTTCTTTTTCTTCCGCATCAGCGAATGCGAATTCCGGGAAAGAATCGGACAACAAATATTTGTCCGAATTGCGCTCGAAATTACAGATCGAACCGATCACGCCGCACATCGACGCGCTGTCGAAATTCTCGAGCAGCGAGGACGAACTCAAAGGCGTGACGAGGCTGGTGTACTCGAAAGAAGACTTGGAAGCGAGAGCGTACGTGAAAAACTTGATGAAGAAGAATGGGTTGAAGGTCAGAGAAGACGCCATGGGGAGCATTTTTGGCCGCTTGGAAGGGGTTGAAAAATCGCAGAAAGGAGGAGGCCACGTGGTCGGGTCTGGGTCGCACACGGACGCGATTCCCTTGAGTGGGAAGTACGACGGAGTGTACGGGGTATTAGGCGCGATTGAAGCGTTGGGAGCTTTGAAACGGGCCAAGTTTCAACCGAGGCGACATCTCGAAGCGGTTATGTTCAACAGCGAAGAGCCGAGCAGGTTCGGGATGGCGTGTTCTGGGTCGAGAGCGATGGGTGGGGTTTTAGACGCGGAGAAATTGGAAACTTTACCGGACGTGTTGAACGCGTCGACGTCGTTTTTTGATGCCGCGACGCAAGCTGGGTACGGGAGCAAATGGCGAGGAGAGAAGAATGAGAGAGCGCGCACGGCGAAGGAGATGGTTGAGCAATGTTCGTTGATGCCGATGGATTCGCACTATTATTCGTTCGTGGAGCTACACATTGAACAAGGCCCAGAGTTGGAACACGAAAATTTGGATATTGGAGTAGTTACGGCTATTGCCGCGCCGGCAGCGTTGGAGATAACGTTTGAAGGCGACGGAGGGCACGCGGGAGCGCAGTTGATGCACCTGAGGAACGACGCGGTCGTCGCTGGGTCTAAGTTGGCCGTGGCCGTGGAGGAATTCGCGAAACATTCTGGGAGCGTGGATACGGTTGCTACAGTCGGCGGGTTCACGGTGAAACCAAACGCGATTAACTCGGTCCCGCGAAGCGCGGTTTTGGAGATTGACGTGAGAGATATAGATTTGAAACGCCGAGATCTCGTGGTGGAGCAGATTATATCCACGGCCAATAAAGTCGCCTCGGAACAAAGAGTGAGAGTAAACGTACGCATGATCAACAAAGACGATCCTGCCACGTCTGGCGACAGCGCAATGAGCGCGGCAGAACTCGCCGCGTCGCACTTGGGACATACCCAAAAGCGCATGGTCTCGAGAGCCTACCACGACACGTTATTCATCGCCAAAGCGTGTTCAAACGTTGGAATGATTTTCATCCCGTGCTTCAAAGGCTACTCGCACCGCCCGGACGAGCATTCCACGGAAGATCAAATGCGTAAAGGCGTCGAGACGTTAGCGCTGACGATGGCAAAACTTTCGAGAGAGAGGCCGATCGTCGAAGACCACGAGGACGTGAACGAGGAACACGTGAAGCTTCCTTTTTTCATTTCGGAGGACGACGAAGAGAACAACAACGCAAAAACAGACCCGCCAGAACCGAACGACGAGTTGTGATTCAAATTTATACACGCGTAACTCGTAAAATGTGACAGAGGCATGCAGGCCGCGTGACGCTGTCGATCCAGTACATAGTTCTCCCGTAAACCCATCATCGTCTCGTACTTCTTTTGAGACTTCGATTTCTCTTCTGTCACAAAAAATCGCACTAATCGAAAACCAATATAAAAGAAACGCAAACAAACTACTTCGATGACGACGACGATGAGGACATCTGCGATACTCGCGACGGCAAAGACGGCGACGACGACAACGACTTATATCGCTTCTTCAAGATGCCGAAGTCGAAGTATTTGCGTCGGCTTCGCTGCCACGTCGTCGTCGGGGAAAACAAGAAGACAAAGAAGAAAATCAACGCGCTTTACTAAAGGCGTTTGGGAAACGAAAGCGCTCCTCTCGGAAGAAGAAAACCAAACGCAAATTGCCTCGTGCAAGAAATACGTCTCCGATTTGACGCAGATGAACATGAAACTCCCGTTAATACGTCGATACGTGGCAGGAGCGAAGAACGATTTGAAATTGTTGCAAAGCTTTCAAGATATGCTGGCGGAGAAGAGTTTGCAGGAGGAGAACGAAGACGAGGAGAAACGCAGGGAGAAAGTTTTGTTGATGCTGAACGATTTGAGGTTAGATAAAGCGGAAGAGGAACAATTTTGGTTAGAGCGAGGGGAGGACAGAGTGACGAGTTCGTTGACGGATAACGCGGTTGGATTGACTGAGGACGATAAGGTGGAAGTGAGTCGGATGTTGGCGACGGGGACGATGTTCGCCGTGCAAGGCGCGGTGTGGAACGCGATTTTGTTGTTGTTGACGGTGGCGGGTATTTTGTTGTTCGTGGGGAGAGGCGACGTGAACGTGGCGACGCCAGGGGCGACTGGTGCGATTGGATACTAAAGAAGGAGAGATTTTAATTGTTTTAATACTGTAGCACACTAGTCCCTCAAGCTTCTATTTTACATTTTCTTCTTACACGAGCGCAAAAACGCTCGCCGCTTCTCGTCGGACGTCCGGCGATCGATCCTCCAAAGCGAGTTTGATCATCGATTCACACGATTCCTTGAGTTTACTCAAACTCGATTCCATTTTCGCTCGCGAAAGCAGTGCTCCAACTGCTTTGATTGTTTCAATTCTCAACGCCGCTGGCGCGCTGTTACCGACTTCGCTCAACGCTTCGCTCGAAATTCGCAAAAACTCGTCGTTATATTTTTCTCCTCCGACGTTTGATGATGATTTAGAGGAGGTGAACAGACCTCGGAACATTCGAAATGAGGAGACTCGGGTTTGCCACGGCTTGCCGAGCGCAGAATGTTCGATGGCGACGCGGTAAAGCGCGGAGTGCACGTCCGAGGAGGCAACGTCTTTGAGCTCACCGACGACGCTTAAACATTCCATGGCGCGTTCCGTGAACGCCGATTTCGATTTGTTCTTCTCGAAGCGTTCCATCTCTGCGTCGGGACCATCCATTTCCATTTCGTCGTTTTCCTCGTTATTTGTATCTCCCATTCCAGCATCACGACCATCAACGCCACTGCTCACGCGTGCAGTAAGACTCGAAACGAGCGCCTCGACGAAACTCTGAAACTTTGCATCCTTCACGAACGACGCCGGCGCGACGTTTTCCTCCTCACCTGGACCGCTCGCCACTAACTGTTCGAGGGAACTCTTCAGCGCCTGCACTCCAGCCGCGGCGAAACCGTCGTCTTTGCTCTCGACGCACTTTGTTAAACGATTCAAGGCTTCGAACGACGCGTCTTTATTACTTCCATTTTTTTCAACCATCGCCATGGAAATCATCGCTTTCAACACGTTCCCTAACGCAATTGCCAAATCATTCTTCCCTTTAAACGCGCGATTCGAGCGCAGCTCGTTAGAAAGCACTTCTAACATGTCGCGCATCATCTTTTCTTTGTTTGCATTCATCTCGTCCGTATTGTTTATCGACGCATCTTTGGTACTGAAACTCGTACTTTGCATCGCCGCCGATACCGTTCTCGCCGCTCGCGATTTGAGCGAATAGTTTGTACCTTCCAAGTGTGGCTTCAAGAAAGAATTCCAAAGATTTGGAAAATGTTTGCCGATGGCGGAACCTCCTCCAGCGGCGCCGGCACCACCGCCGCTCAACTCTTCCCAGGCGCTCTCCCAACACTTTGCGACGGATACGTTTTCATCGAACGTTCCAAAATATGCCAACGGAAGTAACTCATCCTCGAAGTCTTTCAAGCACTCGACGCCTCGAGAATCTTTGGCCATTTCAGAGATGATTTCAGCCGCTGCTTCGCGGTTCGAACAGTTGCTGCTGTCGTCGTTGGCGAGTTTCAAGACGTCTGCGATTGTTTTTTCTTGACGTTTAAGCGTAGCAAAACGTAAACACGTCGCGAATGTTTGGCAGTATTGACGGAAGACGATTTTTGAAGACGCGCCACCAGAGGACACGCCGTTCAGAACATCTGGCGACGCGAGTAACGCTTCACAAATCTTACCGGCAAAAAAGCCTTTCGCTGCATCTGGTCGTCTCGCGCATAAGCGAACGCAAAATCGACCCGCACCAACCTTTGTGTTCAAACCTAACCCTTTCTTGAAAATGTTCGTAAACACCGGAGCTAACAATTTCGTCTCTTCTAAATCGACGTGTTGAATGAACGCGTCCAGAGCATCCGAAATAATCGAGTTCGAGCTGGCTTGCACGCGCGCGTTTTGAAAGTTCTCAACGACAGAGTTATTTCCGTTAGCGTCGGTGTCATTTCCGAACATCGCGGTAACTCTTTGTTCGTAATAATTCAATCGCGTATCCTCAAACGTGGATAGAGCCTCTAATAGCGCTTCCACTGCGGTCACGCAGTGCGGTTTCAAAGCTTCCGCGGGAGCTTTCTTCAGGATTTCGCACGCGACGAATAACGAAAGCTCTCTCGCGACAGAGGAGTCCGATTTTAATCCTTTCTCGAAAAGTTGAGGAAGGATCAAAATGCACGCCTTCTTTGCGACGTTTCTCTTTTCGTCCCGCGTGGAGGAAGTTAACGATTCCCCTATTTGATTGGCATCAGTCAATCGTAACGATAACGACCGCAACGTCTTCACAAACATCATCCCTCGAATTCGAACGGTTTCTTTAATATCATCTGCAACTCTAAACGCAATCGTCCATGCCTCTGCGAGTTTTTTCTCTACGATATCAAACGTCTTGCCTGCACCGCCGCTCGAGAACAACTCTGCCAATGCTTCCGCGGCGGATTGACGCACGCGCCATTCGCGCGAAGAGCAATCGAGAAGGAGACGTTCGCAAATTTGATCGAACATTTTCACCGATAAATCAGAAGCGACAACCATTTTATTGTCATCATCACTTTTCTTCTCTTTCTCAGCCGCGACAAGGGTTTGCCACGCCGCCTCGGCGGTTTCTCGCATGTTTAAATTGACGTCCTTCCGTAACCGATATAATCGAGGTGCGAGTTGTTCGCTGTGCGCGGATAACGACATGCCCGCTTTCTTTGCAATTCTAGCGATACCAGCACCCGCAGAGGCGGCGCGATTAACTTTCTTCTGGTGGTTCGAAATCTCCATGAATTTATACAACAAGTCGGGTTGTCCGATATCAGACACGACCGAACAGAGTTCTTTGTACGTGCTCAACATAGAATCGCCTGCATTGCCACCACCACCACCACCACCACCACCATTGTCACTAGTCGATGTCTTCTTTTCTTTCGCTTTCGCTTTCAACGCGTCGTCGCCAGTCAAGTTTAAACCGTCTTGGAAAACAACCGTATCGTCCTCGACTTTCGACATCGCGCGTTTCTTGCCTTTATTGCTCGTTTCACCACTCAAAGCTTTGGTGAGATTTTCGAGCAAAGTCGCTTTGCTCGCTTCGTCTCCTCGATCGTATAACGCGGATAAACCAGTTGAGGCCATTTCTTGGGTGGTAGTATTCGTATCGCCGAGTGCCGCTAAGAGCGCTTCGTGCGCGTCATCGAAACGGGACTCGAGCAAAGGGATGGTGTTTATTTTCGTGCCTTTCTTCGCGTTCGAGTCCTCGTCGTTCGCATCAACCGCGTCGTCCGAAACTATGGATGCAGAGGAAATGGACGGATTCACAAGAGAACAGAGCACAGCCGTTGCGCCACACCGAATCTCTTCGCGTGAACTAAACAAGAACCCTACTTTGGACTCTCCTTCCTTACCGTCGTCGTCGAATAGATATTTTAATATTATTTCGCGAAGAGCGTTTCGGTTACCAACGGTAGCGTCTGTTGACTCTTCACCATTACCTATTTTCACAGAGGGTGTTGTCGCTTCAGTGCCAATATCCATAGAATCAGAATTTGGCTCTTTTGGCGATTCAAATAACTCATCAACCTCGCGGTCAATGTCGCGGACAAACGGCGTCAAACTCGCGTCGCCGCCATCCTCGCTCGCAATATCGGTGCTCAAAACGAGATCAGATTCGCCATAAAACCCGAACTTTATAGAATCCGCTACTGCAAATCGAACGTCGTCTTTCTTTACCGTGAGTAATGAGAAAACTTTCTCAACGAGTGGTTTCGCGGCATCGAGCGATGTTGCGATCGTGGCGCCGCGGCGAAGCGCACATCCGGCGGCAAAAGCGGCCGAGGCGGCAACTTTCGGTGCAGCCGCTGCGCGATCCATGGCTTGCGACAGCGCAGCAATATCATCGTGCGATATGACGAAGTTATTGTTCGAAGTGAACAATGTTCCCAAACACTCGCATCCTGAAATACCTAGCATGACTTCTTTCGAAGGCGCGTCTGTTCGGGGCACGTTGAGTACAGCCTTACGAAAAATGGACTTCGCTAACTCGTAGCGTTCTGGTGTAAACATGCTCGCAGACTTCATTTCTTTGGTTGCCGTAGCTATCAACGCACTCAAAGATCTCAAAGCACCGTCGGCAAGCTCCGCGCGTAAGTTAGAGGCTGCCGCCGCGTCGCTTTCGTTCAAAGCGACTGCTTTTGAAGCGGTCTCCAAGAAACCGGAAACGAGTGCCTCGACGTCGCTCTCTGTGAACGAGTTCAATTTTAACATAGCCCCTATTAGATTTGCAGATGCCTTTCGCGTGATCGCGTCGTCCGTAGCGGAGAAAAATTTTGCGGCGCGAAGGTAGTATTGATAATTATCCTTCTCGTTCGCCATAGAAGAAGAACCTTCCGCTTTGTGCGCCGAAAACAGAACATCGCGAAGTTCAATCAAGGCGAGCGAGGCGAGTCTCGGTCCACTCGTCCTAAGCAAACAGTGCTTCAAGAATCGTCGATAACTTGCGCTGGTGCTAGCATCGTCGGCACCTCTGTTCATATGAAATCGACGACTTTGTCGAAGAAACTTCAAGAGCGCAAACATCACCTTTTCCGGAAGCGGCGATTGGTCATCTTCTCTTTGCGGATCTTTCGCGAGGAGCGTATTCTTTGATTCCGCTCGATCGAGCATGCGCGCAACGGTTGAATATCCATCCATTTCCCCTTCCTTTCGTAAAATGAGCGCCGAGCGAGCGGCATCGCGAATGTCCAGCTCAGGACGCGCGCAGTTCAACGCGCACGCGAAACGCATGGCAACTGAATCGAATCGGAAACAATTTTCACTCCCGGCGAATCGGAGCGCGAGAAGTAACGCCGATTTCGCGCCCGGCGGCGTAGCTTTACCCTCACCAGTGGCATCCGAATAACTCGCATCTGATGATGCGAAAGTAGTAGAGGCATAACGTTCTAAAACTCCCGCGACGACGTATTCCATGGCTAATTTTTCACCCTCTTTGACGATGGAATCCTCTTCGCACGCGCGCAACAACGCGCGGCCACACTCAACGATAGAACTTCGAGTGTGTGAATCGTATTCGTTTTCAATCTCGGTAAGAACGCGCTTGAGGAACTCGACCGAGTCGATGCTGCTCTTTGAAGAAGCACTCTCTGCCATCATCATATCTTGCGAAGCCTTGATCAACTCTGGCGCGCGTTCGATGAGATGCCCGAGCGATTGAAAACAGAAACCTTTCAATTCCATGGCGCGGATTCGTTCCGATGTCGTCATAGTAGCCGGTGAGGACGTTTCTAAAGTATCGAGAGTTATCAAACACGTCTCGAGAAGTTTTGGTGCGGCTTTTTCAAGAATGTCTTTCTCGGCGTTCCGTAAAATCCACGCGGAAAATTCCATCCCGGACGCTCTCAATTGCTTCGAACGCGGATTATTCAAAGACGACGAAACAATCTCGACGTTTTGCGGGAACAAGTTCGCGCTGCGTTGCGAACGCGATAAAACGCGACGCAAAATATTGGACCGAATTTCATCGCTCGCCGGCTGCACTCGGATTTCTCTAGGAACATCCTCGCTATCGCCAAGAAACCATCGAAGTTGGTGCGTTATGAACGCTTCGTTATCGGCGTCTAAATCCGGATGCGCGCCGTCCACGCCGCACCGTTTCTTTAAAACCGTCTCGCCGTATGAACGACACGCCTCGGACGCGTCGCATGCCACCGCTAACGCGACCGGAAAGAGTTCTTCCGCAGATACGATATATTTCTTCACCGTCCTCAGTAATTCCACTTGCATGGCATTTTCATCCTCTTCTTCTCCTCCTCCGGTTGTTTCGTTTTCCTTTTTGTCTTCCTCGTACACGCACGCCTCGGCTAAAAATTCCAAAAGAGCTTTCTTTCGTTCCGCTAAAGACTTTAAATCGACACCCATGCGCCATCGACCGGCGCTAGAACTCGATGCAGACTCTCGCGCTTTCATTCGCGCCTCCTTATCGCTCACCGCGACGTCGCCTAAAATCTCCTTCATTAAACTTTCGCTCAATCCGGGTCCTGGTCTGTTTTCGTCTTCTTCGTCCGCCGGCGCCGCCGCACCGCCCGACGGAATCGCGTTCCCAGCCAACCTCGCTACGCCGCTCACAAACGCCTGCTCTCTCGCTCTTCGCATCTCCGCACTCGCCAACTCCACGTCCACACCACTCCCGCTCGTCGTCTTTGCCAAATTCGGTTGGTATTGCGCCGTCGCTAAAACGTGTCGCAAAAACCGTTTCCTCGTTCGCGCGTTGGACATCCACTTCGCGCTGTTCCCAATCGACCATCGTTCTTTCACGTTCTCTTCGCCGATGACATCCACCGCCACTCTCAGCACCTCTTGCACCGTCTTCTCGTCCTCTATCCCTCCATCCGCACTGAAAAGTGCCTCCAACAATCTCTCCGCCGACCGTCGTTTCGTCTCGTGCGACGCTTTGCTCCGTTCAAACGCTTTCTTCGCGTACATCATCCCGAACGTCCTCACCAATCCGTTCTCTCGACCGCTTTTCCCTAACACCACCTCAATCACCCCCTCCAACGGGAACTCAATCTCTTTCAAACCGTTCGTTCGTTTGTTCACGTGCGTCAACAACTCCACCGTTTTCGTTTTCGTCCTCGCGTGCGTCGAGGACAGTTGCGCGAGCACCATCGGCAAAAGTTTCGATAAAGTCTTCTCCAGTTTCGAGTCCTCGAGTAAAGAGAGTCTCGTTAACGCGACGTCGAGTTGCGCGCACTCGCGCTGCTCTTCTTCGTTCGTTGTTCTTCCTCCGCTCATATTTTCCGTCTTATGTCGTCTCGACGAGGATGATGATGTCGAGGCAAAACAAAGGCACAACACGGAGAAAAGAGCAATTTTTTATGAAGAAAAAAGGAGAAAAAATATCTCACGCAGCTGCATGAGAAAAAGAAGAAAAAAAACGGCTGGATTTTCATTTTCGCTAAAAATATTATTATTTCTTTTTTCTTTCGTTTGACGAACGCTTGAGAGTTGGTGCGCTCTTGAATAAAGAACGGGGCTCTCGCGCGCGAAGCGACGAGGAGAGAAGATATACACATAATGGGGCAAAAGTGTTCGGCGTTGTTGAAAGAGAAAGAGGAGGAGGAGGAGGAAGAGGAAGAGGAGGAAGAGGAGGAGGAAAAGTCGTTCTCGGGGAAACCTTCTTCCTCGAACTCTTTTTTGGAGGTGAGAAAAGACTTTCTTTGGTTTTCGAAAGAAGGCGCGGTGGTCTCGAAGGACGACGACGACGACGAGGAGGAGGACGACAAGAACGCGCGAGAGGAGCGGGCGCCGTTTTTTTACCAGGACGAAGCGGAGGAGAAAAGAGGAGGAGACGAGAGCGCACCGCGCGTGGTCGGGAACGTATCCCTCGTCGTCCAAGAAGAAGAAGAAGAAGAAGAAGAAGAAGAAAAGAAAAAGAGGCAAAGAGTGGGGAGTAAATCAAAGAGGTTTCGATGGACGGTAGGGGAGAAGGAGTTGCGAGAGGCGACGCAAAATGGCGACGGCGAGGTCATATCGACGATTTTTGTCGCAGATGCGCATCGCGAGTTTCGATTGGCGCTGAAAAATTCGGTCGAAGTAGAAGGCGGCGCGGCGAAGGCTTTGGTATCGGCGAGGCTGGAATGTTGCCCGCCGCCGTCCTCGAAAGCGGCGAACGCGGTGGACGTTGCGGCGACGATGCGCGTGTCTTTGGAGTTTTCGACGAAAAGAGGTGAAAACGGTATCAACGACGAGAGTAGAGCATCAATCATACTGCGCGAAGCGTACACGAGACAGGTGTTGAATCAAGGCGAATGTCTCGTTTTGCGCGATTTTTTCAAGAGCGACATCGCCGAGAGCAACGCGACGAAGCTCACTACCACGAAGAAAAAAGCAACGACGAGTACAAAAGATAGATTTCAACTCGTATGCGAGGTGGATTTTGACTCTCTCGATTCAGTCCCGAGCGAACGCGATGATGAAGACGATATCAACACCTTCAACTCTTCCGCAATCGTTGCGTATTGCGTCTCTCTTTCGCCTCTCCTTTTCGTCTTTGAAAACTTCCTTCACGAAAGCGAGTGCGAATTCTTGCGAACGCTCGCGGATAAAGATTTAAAACGATCGAGAGTGACCGATGGGAAACTTTCCAACGGGCGCACGAGCTCCTCGTGTTTTCTCATCGGTGCAAAGGGCAAAGAAGATGTAGTGAAAACGATCGAAAGACGCATGTTGGATGCGATTCGCAGTACGCCGGTGTTGACGACGAGACGGTTCGATACGCTGAAATTAAAAGGTTCGGAGCCAATGCAGATCGTCCGGTACGGTAAGAACGAAAAGTACACGAGTCATTTCGACAACAAAGCGGGATCATTTCGTCGAGTGGCAACGTTCATGTGCTATTTGAGCGACCAGTGCGAAGGTGGATGCACGAATTTCCCAAAGGCCGAACCGCTTTTCTTGGAACCGTCTTTCGATGAGCACGGGGCGTTCAAGCCTTTTGGAAGGAAGAAGAAAACCGTCGCATCTGAGCAACACGGAGTTAAAATTCACCCGAAACTCGGTCGCGCCATTTTATTTTTCTCCATCTCCGAGGAACCGTTCAGAGAAAATCCGCTCTCGCTGCACGAAGGGCAAACGGTAAGAAAAGGCGAGAAGTTCATCTGTACGAAATGGTTGACGAGAACCGAAGAGAGCGAAAACGAGGAGGACGATTTCGTGTCTTCAGACGAAGCGGACGCGGATTGATAGAGACGTTGTTTTCAGCGCGAAACCAGGAATAAGAGAGACAGAGAGACGCGTACATTTAAAGCAAAAGTTGTACTTTTAATTCCGATTAGTATTGAATTGTATATTTCCAAAATTAATTTTCTAAAGATCTTAGTAGACGCGCATCTTTCCTTCCACCATCGCTCATATTTGAGTACTGGTGTCGGCTGTGTCAGCCATCGAGCGCACCGTGTGTATATTATATTTTACAGGTACAAAACTTTCCCCTCCCTCTTTTCTACATCTTTTCTTTCTCTATGTAAAATGAAACGTGATTAGGAATCCTTGGACTTTTTACTTTTCTTCTCGTCGCTACTCGAGTTGTCTCGTTCTCTCTTGCTCTTCTTGTCCTTCTTCTCTTTCTTTTCTTTCTTGCTCTTCTTCTCTTTCTTATCTTCCACGACCACGTCTTTGTCTGGATTATACGCCTTCTTGGCGGCGATAACGGCGCCGTCGCGGTCTTTATCCAACTTTTTGTTCTCGTTGTTCATCTTCGTCACGCCGCTGGCGTCGCCCAAAGTTTTACCCTCCAACTGACGCAAGCGCGCTTCCACTGTCGCTCTGGCGTTAATACCAATCGTCGCTTCCGTCTCTTCCCCGAGCGCATCCACTCTCGTCGCCAACGAACACTTTGCCGCCAAAACTCTCGAAATCTTTCCTTTAAATTTCGGCGCAGCTTGCCCGATTAAACTCGCGTGGTAAATCAAACCGTATTTCGGCGTATCGTGTTTCGTTTTTAACGCTCTGAACAACGCCTTCTCCGCGCCTAGAATCTGCACCGTCGAGGCTGGCTGTTTCGCCAGGTTAATCAACGAACCAGCGTGTGAAATCAATCTCGCGCCAACCAATTCGCCAACCAACACCGTTAAATTCGGCGCGATGGCGTTCATTCTCGCCTTCAAATACTCCGACAACTGCGCCCGGTATTCGCTCAACGAAATCACTTGGTCCGCCAACTGACCAATGTTATCCAAGTCTGTCGGCGCAATTTCCGTTCCCATAGAAATTACTGACGCGTCTTTGATCTCATTCTCCACGTCTTCGTCGATGGTATCGATGCCGCTAAAATCGATATTCGCCGCGTTGGCGCGATCGCCCATCAATTTTGCAGCCTTTGCGTACGCGTAGTTATCCGAAATAATCTTCGTCAACTCCGGAAAGTGCCATCCGTACCACTCTCGCACTCGCATCGCGTACGTGTTCAATTCCTTATCCAACTCGTCCAACAACCCAATCGCTTGCACGACCATCGTGTCCACCTTCTCGGGAGAAAATTTCAGCTTATATCTCGACAAAGAGTGCGACAAACCCAACGCCATCGGCGCGATATCCGCGTCGGTTAAACCACCAATCAACTCATTCAATTGAGATCTCACCCCTCGCATCAACTCCATCACGTTGTTCGAATACACGCACTCGATCCCCAATTTTTCTTTAATAGCCACCCCGAGTTTAGAATCCGCAATCGCCAGCGTTTCATCCTTCACGTGCTTTTTCAAAAACGTCTTCAACGACTTCCCGACTTTAGACTCCACCATCGTCGCCGCTGCCGCTAACGCGTCCGTCGTGTTTTCAAACTTCCCGAACGCTTTCATCGAGACCACTTTCTTGGCCGATTCCGCGCTCGAAAATGATTTCGCCAATGCCTTTATTATTACGAACGCATCGCAAAATAGAAGAGTTTTTGTGTAAATTGAGAGAATTTTTTGTCAGCAAAACAGAGGAGGAAACAATCGATTTTAGGAGTAAATAGTATTCTCTCTCACACTACCGCTCTTAACGACGCAGCAGCCATCACTCGTGAGCGAGAGAGAGGGAGAGAAGACAAACGAAACGAGCGCGGAATGCGACGAGCTAGTCGCGGAGTAAAAAGAAAAAGTTACGCTCCGCGTCGAGAAGCGGATTCAAAAAGGAATTTTCTGTTCGTTAATTGCCCCCACGAGAAGAATGAATTGGCGGCGGGAAAACAAAACACACGCATCATCATCATCGCAAAAGAAGAAGAAGAAGAAGAACAAACAGAGATAAACGCACATCGATATCTTTCAACTTATCCTCGTCTTTGACTTTGAACAAGGAGTACCCCGCCGGGGTTTCGAATAAGAGCAGCATCTTCGAAGAGTTCGTGTTGTATCTCGCAAGACTCTCGTTCTTTCTTTTAATGGAGAGAGGCGCGAGAGGGATCCAATGCGACCCGTTTCTATGTAGGGTTTGACACCCTAAACATGTTGTGTGCGCGAGATATTTTTTTCCAACGACCAAAATCACTCCATTCGCTTCACCGTCATCATCACCGTAACGTTCAGTAAACATGTCGTCATCCAATAACGACCACCACGCGCATACGAATAACGTAATCAGAGACGGTTTGAATGCGATAAACAACTACTGGATGTCCATTCCAATCCCAGACGCCTTTCGCGCGTTAATTACCGTCCTCGTCTTCCGGAACATTTTGTTCGCCATTCGACGGTACTTCTTCGGCGACGAACGAGAACTCTCCTCTCGGAACGGAGGTGATAAAGGCCTCGTCGTCGAGTGCGAATCGCTCGAGCAGGTGGAAAAAGAAATCGAAAAAGCGAAACGGAGAGAGAAAGCGGTCGCGATTGATTACGGCGCGACGTGGTGCCCACCCTGTCGAAGAATGAAGCCAATCTTTGCGAAAATGTCCAGGGAGTTTCGAGACGCGTGCGCGTTTTTAGCCGTGGACGTGGACAAAGCGAGAGACGCCTCCATGGCGGCGAAGATTCAGTGCATGCCGACGTTTCAGTTTTACATGAAAGACGGCGAAAAGTTGGACGAGGAAGTTCAAGGTTTGGACGTCGGGAAGTTACGGCGAATATTGACGAAAGATTTAGGTTGCCGAGCGAGCGAGGAGGAAGAAAAGGAAGAGAAAGAGAACGCGAAGATAATAGCTCAGCCCGGGCCGGGTACGATCAAAGATAAAAAAACGAACTGATGATTCGAGCGGTGTTGGTCACAAAAATGTGTTCCTTTGAGAGCTCGCTCTCCGTCTCTCGCGTCGGCGCGCTTTTTGCCCCTTGTACTAGTTAAAATTTGCCAGCACTTTTGAGAAAAGAGGTCAAAATTCAGTTCAAATTTACCCTACAATTCAAACACCTTTGCGCGCGCCAAACCTTCTTTTCTTACTCCCATCACCGTCTCAAAATCGTCTTTGTTTCGACTTTCAGTAAAGACGATCTCACCGTAGTGCTCTCTCGAAATACGTGCTTGATTTTTGTTCTCGTTGTTCTCGCGCTTTAAAAGTGTTCTTCGTCGCGCTGAGAAAATGACTTCCCTGTCGACCGCCTTCCCGGAACGGATCCTCGCTCGGGCGATCGCGTTCCTCTCCCTCCTTCTCCTCCTCCCGAGCGAGAACAACTTTTGTCCGTTTTTGTTCGCGCGAGCGGCGGTGCGGAGCGAAACCTGGCCGTTGGGGATATACAAGAACCAAACGATCGCGTTCAAAAACTTCAACACGGACGACGACAGCGGAACCACCAACAACGAAGGCGTCGGGGAAATTATGTTCGAAGCGAGTGTCACCTCGTTGACGAAGGGAGATTTGATTTTAGGGAGCGCGAACCACGCGAGCGCGTCGGACGGGACGCACACGGTCGGGGCGAAAATTCTCGCGTTGCAAGCGCAGCTCGATGCGATCACGACGGAAGTGCTCGGACTGACGCCTCCGTCGCCACCTCCTGCGCCGGGGATGTTTTTTACGGCGGTGGCGCTGAGCGACGACGGGGGGCAAGTGACGGTGGATATCGGGGAAACAGCGTTCAACGAAGCATTTTAGCTTTGTCCGCTCGTGAAATACGTTCGAAATGGTGCAGACCACGCGTATTATCATCGCATCACAGATATTCCGTCGAACTTTGACGCGTATTCGTTGTTCACGTACACGTGGAAGGACACGAACAACGTGCTAGGCACGGATTTTGATCTCTTCGATACTTTAGACGACTTACGCTCCAGCGCCAACAAGTGGCAGTTTTGTAACTACAACGACCCGGACGTGGGGTTTCCGAGAGATTGCGGCAAAAAAACGTTTGTTGGCGACACGTGGTTCTCCATGCCCGGGGATCGATTCAACGCGAGAGGGTTGGAGGGCGGCGCTTCGTTCGAGATGTGGAGCGGTGGCGGCTGCCCAGGAATGGTGGATCCGATTCCGTCGGCAGATTGGGCACAGTTCGTTGAAGAATGCTTAGAGGAAAATGGTGCGAAATTCACCGGTGAATGCACTGAGTGGGCGTCTACAAATAATTACGGGACGATGCCGAGGTGGGACACGAGTTTGGTTGAAGATATGAGTTCCACTTTTACTGGAAAAGACGCCTTTAACGGCGACATTTCGAAGTGGAACACAGAAAAAGTGACTAAGATGAATGAAATGTTTTCTTCCGCTTCTGCGTTCAACCAAAACATTGGGAATTGGAACACAGCGCAAGTGAATGATATGTATGATATGTTTTCTTCCGCTTCTGCGTTCAACCAAGACATTGGGAGTTGGAACACAACGCAAGTGACTGATATGAGTAGAATGTTTGCTCAGGCTTCTGTGTTCAACCAAGACATTGGGGGTTGGAACACAGAAAAAGTGAAATGGATGGATAATATGTTTAATTCCGCTTCTGCGTTCAACCAAGACATTGGGAGTTGGAACACAGATAAAGTGACTGATATGTCTCATATGTTTTCTTCCGCTTCTGCGTTCGACCAAGACATTTCCTCGTGGACGGGAACGGCAGCGACAACGGCGCAATCTAACATGTTTCTCGGAGCGACTGCATTTGAAGCGAAATTCGCGTGTGCCGACGCCGTCACCGGTCCGGCGAGTTCGTGCGATACGATTAAAAGTACTTGGTTAATCACTGCTTACTCGTATCTTGGTGAAGGCGAGTGTCGTCAATCTGATGGCAGTTACCCAATAAAATTCTCGAAAGGCTATTACGATTTGAACCCTCACACGAGCGGTACTAATGCTGAGCAAGCTCTGGACCGATGTAAGGCAAAGTGTTTCGCATTCGCGTGGTGTTTAGCTGCCGAAGTTGTACTTCGGGATATTTGGGATACACCTGAGTGTCGATTAATTACGGATTGGAACGCTTATGTTGTTGAATCGACGAATACATTCCAAAACAATCAATGGGGAGGTACGCAAAGTATAGATGGTGAAAATTATCAGACGTATTGCAATGGTGGCTCGTCCCCGTGTAGCTCTTCAAATGTTTTCGATGGAGGGAAACTCAACAGTCGAGATGGATACCACTGTTACATAAAGACTGCTTCGATATGATACGATATAAAATACGAGTTTGAAGTTACTTACTGTTATTACTTTACCCCTCCTGTTATTACTCTTTCCAACCTTTCCACCAGACTATTATATTACACTCGCCATTGAATGTGTGCACTCTAATCAAAAGGCGTCGGGAACTCTTTTGCAAAAAACGCCTATTTTTTATCTCGAGAAAATACAACGCGTATTCCATCTCATTAAAAAAACTCTCTCCCGTACGTCACCTTCTCCTTCGAAAAGGCGGCACATTCCACGCGAACAATCCTACGCACGCGACCGCACTATGAGCATGGAACGATCTATGTCCGAGCACGGGGTCGTCAACCATCACCATCAAATTCGTTCGACGCAAACGTTCGACGACGATACCGCGAGAAATATGAGCAGAGTTGAGGCTGTTTCTTTCCAACGAGAAAGCGGTGAAAGAGAAGAAGAAGGAGAAGAAGACGAGGAAGAACAGCAGCAGCAGCAGCAACAATAGCGAGACGTAATCGAGGTCCCGCGAGGTTATCGACGACCGCGACGCGCGTTGATGCGTCAAATCCCCGTGAGTGACCGTCCGACGAGTAACGGAACGAGAGAACGCACGAGCAGAGGACGACGCGAACTCGAGTTTGCGAGAAGCGAGTATTCGAACTTTGCAAAAGTATCGATGAAAGTTTTCGCGTGTGCGATGTTGGCGGCGTTCGCTGGACTGTTATATATCACTACGCACGAGTTCGGGCACGCAGCAGCGTGTGCGTTGACGAAAGGCCATCGAGTGGTTAAGATTTCGATATTGTCCGTGACGATATTTGAAAGGCCCATAGCGATTGACGAACCACCTCGGGAAGCATCAGATAATGATAACGACGATGGCGACAAGAGCGGTGAAGAAGAAGATGACGCCATTATTACACCAATTGGAGACGAATATCGTTCGCGCGGTATTCAAAGTACTACCGGCGTACAAGACGAGCAAAACAGAGCTCCATCGAAGGTTGGGTATACCACTTGCGCGACCATACAAACGTATACCACTGACATATTTTTAATCGATCGAAAAGAGGCATGGATTAAAGTTTCTGGGTACCTCTCTACGTTGGCATTGCAAATAATATGTGTCAACGTCGCGCTATTTTTCAATTCTATCATTGCGGCGTCCTTTATGTATCCCGATACGTTCTTTTACGCCTGGAAACGATACCCGAATGAGGTGCAAGAGGGGTTTTCCGTTTTAATGTTTAACAAAGTTTTGCGAGAACGTCTCGAGCTTCCACCAGGAGTATCCTTCTCTAGCGAGGTTAGTGATTTTTCGAACAAGTGGGACTCGAAGAATACCGCGTTGTCGTATATGCTAACTGGTATTGGTGTCACATTGTTGTTTTGTCAAATGGTCGTGTTCGCCGTGGTCAGCGAGAAAAAGTTTCAACGACGTCTTGACTTGGAAGAAGAAAGGGATCGATTGCCGCCATTACGAATACCGCGAACGAGAAGTGGTGTGTGATATAAAAGAATAGTAATAGATGCATTCGAGTCAATATTAAAATTAAAGAATGCGTGCTGAGAGTATCAGCAGTAGTAGTAGTAGTAAAAGTAGTAATATCATCGTCTTTTTTGATACGCTCGCGCGATGCGCTAAAAATACGCGAGCGCTCATTTTGGTAGTATCGTCGTAAAGTAACATCTTTCTCGCGTGATCTTTGTTTTCGTCGTCGTATACTTTCAACATTTATTTTTCAGCTTGCTTCAAAGCGTCCAAGAGTGCGGGACAACGATTTCCCCGGACGGATCCTTGTTGTTCATCTTATCGTCTTCGCGTTCGACAATGACACTCATCGCTGCGTAGCCAATCTTGGCCAATTTCAACACTTTCTCTCTTAAAACTTCGTGTAATTTTGGCGGGCAGCACGACGCGTCACCACAACCAACCATTACCATCTCTTCTGCGCACGTTTCGATTGCGTCGTTAAAGATTTTATTCTTCAAGGACCAGATGTCCTTGGATTTCACGGCTGAAGCGATGTAGTTTGTGACTCGGTTGATATCGCGCTGAAAAATCTCGCCGCGTTGGAACAGCTTTGAAACCGCCGATGAAAGCTTTTGGAACTTTCTCGCGTTGTTTCGTTCGATGCGAGCAGTTTTGTTATGTTTTTGCTCTTCAGATTTGGTAAGCCAGGAAGCGAATCGTTGTTGCATATCCGTTTTGAACGCGCGCAAAGCGTTATCGATTATTCTCTCTTCTTTTTCAACGCCGGGCGACGAGTTGGTTCGTCTTTGACTTACCCGGCGAGCAGAGAGACGAGACGACGACATCGACTGTGCACTTTCTATTCTCTTCCGTTTCTTCGTCGATGAGTTTGTCGCCTCAGCTGCGCTTCTTGCCATGAAAAACAAAACGAAGCTATCGTCCCAGTATTCGATGAGTCGCGTCACGATCTCGTCGCGATAGACGTCAAAGACGTTTCTCGTATCGTTCATTGTCGACGAGTTCAGTGCGTCCAGCCCCATCCGAAATGCGTCCGTAGATCGTAACGTCTGTCTTCTTATTCTGGACGATAACGCGATGTCCTCTTCTATCCCGAACATAAACAAGGAGGTCATCGAAATGTTTTGATCGAAATACATCGTCGCATCGTCACCTCGCGAGTAGTCGAGATGTTGCATCATACACGAGCCTCCGATTTTCGTGGCAAACATGTTCGATTCAAAGAACGGATTTTCTCTCCCACGATCGCCGAAATGACTCAAATGCGAAAAAGCTGCCAGATTGGTGGTAGTTTTCGTACTCGTGGCGGATTTCTTTTGAGCGCTGCCTGGGATGTCGAGTAAGTTCACCGACTGGAACGTCGCGCAATGTTGCGTGAGTAAAGCTAAGAGCGCGGAGGCCTTTTCCACGATAACGCGATTTGTTACCGTAGGAGGAAAAAATCCATTCTCGTCTTCACCATCGTAGTCGTCGTCGATTTCAGTGTCCATTGAAACGTCGTTATTATTGTTGTCGTTGTTGTTGGTTCTTCTCGCGGTGCCGTTGACGATATCGCCGTGTACAATTTCATCGTCCTCGTTGTCCATCTCGTGAATTTCATCGTCCTCGTTGTCCATCTCGTGAATATTTTCGTCGTCGTCCACACAGCAAAACGTTCTCTGCTCGATTTTCTCTTCTCGTGCCAAAGTAATAGTGGCGTTTGCCGTCTGTTGTTTGAAAGCCGCGTTGCTTTTCTCTTCGCTTTCGATGTCTTCTTTGAAGGCGACTTGAATCATTTTTGAAACGCCTATTTTAATGCGTTTCCAAGCCTCCTCAGTCGCGACGGATGTTTCATGCGGTTTTTTCGTATCGATACGTTCGGTGAGATGCGAAAAGTCTGGCGTTCCGAGACAGAAGTGCACAAACGTATAAATACGAGCGTCGCAAATGGAATCGAGTGCGATTTTCCAATCGAATAGTCGTTCGTCGTTCGTCGTATCTTCGTCGTCGCTGTCGTCTATGTCGTTTTCGAACGCGCCGTCTTGTTGAAACGCAGCTATTTCCTCGTCGTAATCTGCTGGGGCATTGAAATGAAACGCATCAAACTGGTGCGGTGTCCCAAACGGGTCGTCGTCACGCGTGTCCGGATCTTCGTCTCCATCAACTTCGGCACCGTCTGTCTCTTCCTCCTTCTTTCGCCTCTTCTCGCGTTCTTGTTCAAGCATTCGTCTCACTTCCTCCTCTCCCGTTCTGTCTCTAGCCTCTTTAGTCGTTCGAAACGTCTGCAACTCCTTCTCCAACACGATCGCTAAGGTCTCGCCGATGTCCTCCGGCGACCACTTTTCAACAACCGCTCGTAAGTTTTCGCACTCCCTTCTGAGCGCGTCGCCCTCGATAACTGAAAACTCTTTCTCATCCTCGTCGTCCAGTTCGTTATTCCCTTCGTCGTCATCTTCTTCAACATACAAATCAATCCCTTCTTCCTCCTCCTGTCCATCTTTGCGTTCTTCCTCTTCATCTTCCTCCACACCTGCAACTTCCGCGTACTTTCTCTCGGTCGCCTTCGTCAACTGTTTCAACCGTCTCAGACCCATCGGTAGCTTCGCCATCTCCGAGACCCGGTCCTTTCCTCTCCTTCCGCACTCGGAAGAGTTCAACAACCCGGCGACTAAGGTCCCTCGCATGTGCTTCGAAATCTCGCACCTCTCCGCCATCGATTTGACGTACAGTTGCACGTCCTCGTCCGTCGCTTCGGCGAAAACACCCCTCGCGGAAGTTTCCTCTCGAAAAGGAGAGAAATACACCGCTTTTTGCAAAAGCTGCTTTTTGCCGATTTTTTTCGATAACTCCTTCGCGCACTTCGAGCTCTCCTCGAACAAGCCTTGTCTGACCCACCTCGCTAGCTCCTTGTTCTCGAGCATGGTTAAGTGCGCTTTCGATTTCACCGGTAATTTCGAAACGATGATCACGCCGACGTCTATCGGCAACGACGCGAGAGAGGACTTGGCGTCGTTTTTTGTTCTTTTTTCCTCGTCTTCCTCGTCTTCTTTCAGAGTCGCCGAGAACGGTATCGGTCGGCGACTGCTTCCTCCCACGAGGAGCGGCGGCTGCAACCCAAAACATTCACCGAAACGTGATTTTCGAGGCGTATTCGGCGAGAAGTGCGAGAAAGGCACGTGTGCGTCGCGCATCGTCGGTCGCGTAGGTCTGTGTCGCGCGCGTTTCGAAGAGCGAAGAATAAGTATCGCGCGCTTTTTTTTGAGGAGTAAAAAGTGCTCACTTTTCAGACAAAAGAAGTTTGTCATACCCCTCTTCTTCGTCTTAAAATTTTCCTCTTTTCGAAGACCTACTCTTTAGTATTAAAGTCTCTGGTGTCGCGATGAGTAGTAACGCAGGAACAAAGTGTGCACCCGTGTGTGCATGTGTGTGTGTGTGTGTGTGTGTGTGTGATAAATTAAAAAAAATGAAGGACGATACGTGTCTCTTTTTCTCTCTAGTTCTCGCCGTTCTCCCTCTCTCTCGTTCTCTCCTCTTTTTTTCTTCTTCTTCTTCTTCTTTAAAGTTCTCCTAAACTGGCTAACGAACACGATTTCGCTTTCTCTATGAACGCCTCTTGCGCTTTACCGGCGTTGCTGTTATCTCCAGACCAAGCTTTTAACGCGGACGCTTGCAACGCTCTCCCGTAACTATACGAAAGCGTCCACGGGAACGTTTTGTCGGACTCCTTTTGCATCTTGTGCATTAAATTCAACCTTCGACTGGCCGCGTCTTCGGATTGGCCGCCGGATAAGAATAAAATCGCCGGCACTGCCTCTGGCACGCACGCTAACAACACCTCGTTGGTATACTCTGCCACTTTTAAGTCGTCTTTTTCCGACTCTTCGTTCCCGCTTCCCGGCGTCACCATGTTCGGTTTCAAAACCATCAACTCCAAATTCACGTTCTCTTTGTTCAAATGCTCGAAGACTTTTGTCAACACGTTCTTCGTCACCGTCTTCGACACCTCCACGTCGTGCTTACCATCCGGCACAATTTCCGGCTCCACGATCGGTACTAACCCGTTCTCTTGACAAATCTTGGCGTACTTCGCCAAACTCTTCGCGTTCGCCTCCACCGCGTCCGCGCTCGGCAACGCCTTCTCGACGTCAATCTTCAACACCGCCCGCCACTTTGCAAATCTCGCCCCGGCTTTATAGAACGCCGCGCACCGTTCGCCTAACCCGTCCATCCCATCCGTATCCGTCTCTCCGTCTCCGTCTTTCCCGACCGGTATCGTCGCCCCTTTATCCACTTTAATCCCAGGGACAATATCTTTCTTCCTTAAGATCTCCGTCAGCGTTTCCGTCCCGTCTTCGCTTTTCGCATATAACGTCTCCTCGAACAAAATAACCCCAGAGATGTACTTTTCCACCTCCTTCGCGGTAAACAAGGTCTCTCGCCAAAACCGACGGTTCGCTTCCACGTTTTCCACCCCGATCGATTGAAAACGTTTTCCAATCGTCCCGGTGGATTCGTCCGCCGCGAGGATGCCTTTCCCTGGTTCGGCGAGTTTCGCGCACGTCGCTCTCAACGCATCATCAAACCCTGTCATCGTCCGTGCTTCTCGTAAAGAAAGGCTTCCGCTGCTCGTGCGGCTTGCGCGCTTTAAAAGTGTGTGTTGTTGTTGTGTGCTCTTCTCGTCTTAGTGTTGTTCCTTCCAAACAAAGACGCCGGTCAATTAAAACAGATAAACCCTAAAGTATCCGTTTTAAAATCAGTTCAAAAACCAACTTTTCTTTATAAATTGAGAACAACAACTCTCTCTCTCTCTCTCTCTCTCAAAATGTCCTCCTCGTCCTCCTCCTCCTCCGCGCGGTCGTCCGGGACGGTCGTCCTGGAAGAAACTCGAACCATCGTCGTGGAAACTTTACGTTCGGCCTTTTCTTCTTCTTCTGATGATGGGAAGAAGATGAGTTTTTTTTCTTTGTTGAATTCTCCCCAACGTTTTATGATGAAGAAGGACGAGAAGATGTTATTCCGCGAGCCTTCGCTCGATGTGGACGTCAAAGTCGTCTGCGTGCTGTCCGTGGCGTTGTTCGTTTTGAACAAAACGGTGAAAGTGTTCCTGGTGGAACCGATCGCGCGGAAGTGTTTAAATTCGTCCTCGTTGGGCGAAGAAGAGGACGATAAGAAAAATAAGAAGAAGACCAAGAGGAGGAAGGAGAGGATGATGAAAAAAGCGGTGCAAAAGTTCTCGCAATCCGCGTTAGAGGCTATGATTTATCTGAGTTTTTTTCTCCTCGGCTTGCGAATCGTGAAGACGCAGCCGTGGTTTTGGCCGTCGTTTAACTGGTGGAAAAATCAGACGAGCGATTCGCGAACGTCGGCGGATTTTAGAGGGTATTATTTGCTGTACGTGGCGAGGTACGTGGCGGAGATAATTTCAGTCGGATTAGAGTACGACAGGAAAGATAAGAGGGAGATGCTGTTGCATCACTTCTCGACGGTGTTTTTGATCGGGATATCGTACGCGTACGGGTTCACGAGAGTCGGGGGGATAATCATGTTGTTGTTGGACCCGGCGGACGTGCCTTTGCACGTGGCAAAGTTGTTCAAGTACGTCGCGGACGCGAGGAAGATCGAGTTGAATAAAAAGAGGAGCGGTAGAAGTAATAATAATAGGGCGATGGCGACGCAAAGAGCGATTACAGTCGGGAAGCGGTGTCAGTTTATGGCGGACGTTTTGTTCGGGGTGTTTATGGTGACGTTTTTTATCACCAGGTTGGTCATGTATCCTTACGTCGTTTACAGCTCGCATTTCGAATGCAGAAAGTTTGTGAACGTGGAAAGGAATTTGGCGTTACTGATTGGGTATTGGTCGTGCATAGTTTTGTTGTACATAGTCTTGGCGTTGCAGGCGTATTGGTTTTATTTAATTTTGAAAGTAGCGATTAAAGTCGTCACGAAAGGCGAGGCGGAAGACGTGAGAAGTGACGACGAGGGCGAGGACGAAGATGAGGACGATACCGAAGATTCCGACGATGAGAACGAGTTAGAAGGGAAGAAGAAAAAGTAAAAGGAATTCATCTAAAACTTCAATTCCCTCTCTTATGATTGTAAAGAACGAATACTATTGATTTGACTACCGTATATAAACTATCCTAAAATATATTACTAAGCTTTCCCGCACTGCGCGTCTACTGGCATGAAGCCTCTGCGATGCTTTTTGTTGCTATCTTCCTTACTTCCCGCGGATGTGCACAACGTGATTTTCTTCGATCGATCTAAATGTTCAATCAACATTTTCTCGCTTTCGAACGAGTGCACGTCCGTGCCAAACTTTCTCGCCGCCATGCCCGTGTAATAGTGGTAAGAAACCTCTTTGCTCGCTCCGTTTTCTCCAGCTCCAGCTACTTTGGTCCCAAACCCGTACGCGTTCACTTTGCCGCACAGCTGCATGGCGGCGTATACGGAAACCCATCCAGAACTGGGCGTGTTCCCACCGGGACCACCGGCGGATTCTACCCCAGCCGCGCACAATCTCGACCGATAATCAACCAACGTCTGTCGAATAATGTTAATCACTTTACTCGATAAAATCAGCAGCGTAATATCTGGTCTCCTTTTCCTCCAAAACTCGTGCATCTCGTTGAAAATCGTCGCGTCTACGCGCGTCAAAATCAACGTTACGTCCTTCTCCAACGGCAGGTTCTGATACCCCGGATCCCAAGGCGCGTACCCGTGCGAATACCTGTGCGACCACAACGAATTCAACACTCGAAACGTCGACTTTTTCCCCACGTGTAACTCGTACCCTTTCACCGGCGCCTGGTTCATCCGAAACACGACGTCGTGCGAGTCAATCGTGCCTCCAAACGACGCGTCCAAAAGCGTCCCCGAATTCCCCAACACGGCGCACCTCTTCCAACG
>JACLAB010013146.1_pt1 | contig 29364 bp, 20 predicted proteins | sample 8027921 | NCBI WGS metagenome assembly JACLAB01 (sample SAMN15725117, study PRJNA655200) | protist metagenome | isolation source: fluorescence activated cell sorting (FACS) single amplified genomes of... | place: USA: West Boothbay Harbor, Gulf of Maine | collected 2000-07-19 | reverse complement strand
GACGGTTTGCTCTGCTTTGGCGGAGGCGCAGTGTACACGTATGTCGGTCCAACGGGTTGTTGTTGCGGCACATATCGCGGTTCTGGCTGTCCATAAATCATCTGCGGAGCTACGGGCGCAGCCATGACTTGTGCGTGTTGTTGACGGCGTTGAATAGCGCCGACGTCGCGTTGTAAAATTTGCACGTTTTGCTGCGTAAGCATGCACGCGCAAACGCTGCAGTACACTGCATCCGCCAAGCAATCCACTAAATCGGCGAGTTGTTCAATGTCTGGATTTTGCGTAATCATCGCCACGCATCGCAAACACATCGCAATCTGCTGCGTGATCAACATGAAACCTATCAAACAGTTGTCGCACTGCGAGTTCATGACTCTCTGCTCGTCTTGAATCATAAACCGCGTCGTGACCATTGCACTAGGAAAGCAGCAAAACACCTCGCAGCACAAGCACATTTCTGGGTTTGATCGCTCGCCACAACGTCCCGAGACGCAACTGCCGCCGTTGCAGCACGTGTACTGCGCGGGCCACGCTGGACCCATCTGTAACTTTCGCTGCGAATACGCCGCGCACTGGGCACAAAACATGGCGTAGCAGCAAAACGCCGGATCGGCGCACGGCGCGTTGAACATGCCTACTTTCCATTCATTGTTATACGCCTGACGCGCATTCGCCTGATCTCGACGCTGTGTTTGGTGACGCACAAACGAACGCGTACGTCTCGTTCGTCAGTCGTTGGAAAACCATCCACGCGTTCTGTTTGAGATTGACGACGACGCGACGACGACGACGACGACGACGACGTACCTTTTGACTCGCCGAGCGCTCGACGGACTGTGGGCGAGGCGCCGCATACGCGCCTTGATGCCCGTACATGGCGTCGCGCGTGGGCACGCCCCGACGTGCGAGTGACGCGGCACGCTCGAGTGTGCCGTCCAACGTCCGTCGGCTGGGCAGTTTTTCACCGCACTCACGTGATGATGACCTACGGGCCTGTACAGGGTCTCAGAGAGGGCGCGAGCGAACGCATGGGGACGTCACGACGCACGACGCACAGAAAGCTAGGGACGCGCGACGAAAAAGAGTACAGATACGCATGCGCGTTCAAACGGGCGCCATCGCATGAATAGACTGGAGCGGTTTAAAATGCTCTCGCAAGCGTTTACATGTGAGTTCAAGAATCGGGTGAGCTAATTCGTCTTCGCGCGCGTATGTGCACACGAAATGCCTAGTTGTTAAAGTTGCGTCGTCCGCCACTGCGCTGGCCTTGCGGGTTCAACGCCGCCGCTTCCTTGTCCGCGATCGCTTGCGCCGCAGTGCGGGGCTTGCCTCCCTTCTTGTTGCGCGGCGTGGACTGCTTGCGCTTCAAGATGTCTTGCTTGTTCTCAAAGTAACGTCTACGGCGAGTCTGCGTAGGATGCGGAAAAACATCGCGCGAACGCAAGTAACGAATGTCAGTCATGTGTTCGGCACGCGTATTCGCACATGCGGCGTGCGTGCGCGTGCGCGCGAGCCGCGCGACGTCTCGCGACCCGCCGCCGCGGCGTAACCCTATTTGTGCACACTATCCACCCCCATCGAACGCATCATCCATCGAGCGGGCGCGCGCATGCGACGTGACGTACCTCTTGGATGTGACCCGAGGACATCACAGCCTTTCTGAATCGACGAATCGCGCTCTCCGCGTTTTCGTTCTCCCCCAAAACAACCTACATACCGCACACGAAACACATCACATCGTCGCCGTCAGTACGCGCACGCGCAGACCCTCAAACACGCATCGTCGCCTCTGCCTACGCCGTCGCCCGTCGTCGTCGTCGCCCGTCGTCGTCACCTACCTCAGCTTGGAACGCGCCCTTGAATGCGAATAAGTGGCTGAAACCACCGAGAATGAACGCCATGTCGTGTGTTCGCCGCGTCCACAGAATGACGTCGCGCACACCCATCGTCGCCATCGCTCGTCGTCGCGGGGCCCACCCAGGGCGTCGTCGTCGTCGTCGTCGTCGATCGTCGATGGGGGCGTGCACATCACACGGGTCACAACTCCATGGAATACGAACAACACATTGGGGTGTATCATGGTGATATATAAATCCCATGCGATGTACCCATACTATGGGTATACAAACTACTAGTAACACACACACACACACACACACACACACACACCACTTTACGCGTACACCACTCCGATCGCCGCATGTCCGATCACCCACCCTCGCGCCAAAACGCAGATGAGATCGAGATATTTTCCCAGTCGTGGGGGGCAGATGTGTTATTCGGACGTGTGTGGGGCCATTCCACCAATCACAACCCTAAGAGTAGCATAGGGAGTACACACCAAACACAACACACACACACGCAACACACACACCGTCCACGGCACGTCGTCCGACCGACGACCGATGACGACCGACGTCGACGAGGACGTGTTGGACGTGTTGACGTGTTGACGACGACGACACACCGCGACGTCGTACAACGACAACACGCATCACGCGTCATTCGTCACGCGTCACGTGATTGCCTCGTCGTCGTCGTCGTCGTGCGTGCGTGATTGATTGATTGATTGATTGATTGATTGCCTTCAACTTCATTCATTAATCGCGGCGTATCGTCGGCACGTGTGGATTGGTGTTCGTGGTATACGTCGTACGCGTGTCGAGATGACGGCAAGCATGGCGGCATCACTGTGTGTGAACGCACGTCAAATGTGGAACGCGACGCGCGTACCATCGACGTCGTCGTCGTCGTCGTCGTCGCGAGGCGGCGCGTCGGCGTCGGCGCCGTTGAGGGCGCGCGCGCGAGGCGGAGCGTGCGTCGTTCGAGATGCGAATAACGAAGCCGCATCGTCGTCGTCGTCGTCGGGAGGGGGATCTGGGAACGATGCGCGAGGTATGAATGCAGATGGCGCCGAGGCGGGACAACAACAATCGATGTATGATTTCGACATGTACGTGGGGGACGAACGCGCATTCTCCGCGGGGGCGCCTGGGAAAAAATCAACCTTTGCGACGACGCCCGAGCTCTCGCTTGATGAGGAGTTTAAGACGCTCATACGCGCACGCAAAGTGGTGATGGAGGCGGAGACGCGGAAAAGATGGAACGAAGGCGCGGCCACACCCAAGGTGGCTTTCGATTTGGGACGAGACTATATTCGAAGAGTCGCCGTCGCGTATCCATACGCCGTCGTCGGCTCGGCTCGAGGCGACGTCGCCGTGTGCGATGTTTCTAAATCTGCCGCGCTCGCGATTTCACCAGCCGCTCATCGACGTGACTGGAGTGAAGTTGAATCGCGTCCACTCGGTGAACGCGTGCTTTTAGGACAATACGACGGTGGTGCCGTCACCGCTGTGGGAATCACGCTCGTGCAAAACGGGAGTAAATTTGATTTTGCGCGCGTCGCGTCGGGCGGTCGCGACGGTGTGGTTCACTTGTACAAGGCAGCGACGAACTCTGCGGCGTTAGTGGAGCAAGGTCAAGCGCAACACGCTGGAGTGGTGACAGGTATTACGTTTACGCGCGGCTCGTTGTGGAGTACAGCACTTGATGGTCGATTATGTCGTTGGTCGTTGATACCGCCGCCAGTCGCCGTGGCGTCGACTGAACACGAAAGATGGAAGACGGAGGACGCTTCGGCGTACGCCAAAGTTCCCCCACCTATGTTGGCCAAACAAGGTGAATGGTCTACTGGTCAGCCATCGTTGTCCTTGTCGTCGTGCGATAAAAGTGGAATCATCGCCGTTGGTAACGCGGATGGCACGGCGGCGATTTTGAGCGCCGAAGCGAGCTCGTTTGATTCGTCTCGCGCGTCGAACATGCTCACCTGGAAAGCTCACGAGGGGTCGACCGTGCGCTCGATCGCGCAGTGCCCTGGTAATGGTATCGTCACTGGAGGCGGTGATGGCATCATTCGCGTCTGGAGACTCAGTTCAAAGCCATCCAGCCCAGCGTTTGACTCACACCCGGGGACGAAATTCTTCATCTCCGCCGAGTCGACAAAGCCAGAGCTCGTCGCCGAGCTTCGCGGGCACACCGGTGCAGTGGTATCGTTGTCGTGTGGATGCGATGGACGGCTAGTTTCTGGAGCGCACGATGGAACGATCCGTGTTTGGGACTTAGATCTCACAAAGAACAAGCCAGGAGAGAAAATCAAAACCATCCGCCGCGACGCGCGATACGCCGTCTTGGGACATACGGTGTGGTTGGGAAGCACTTATGCCGACGCCGAACGCATAATATGCGACGGTGCAAACAATGTGTTACTCGAATACGACTTTACCGCTCAAGCTGATGATGCTGACATGTGATCGTTTCCGTAAAATTAATTGTTGTTGTTGTTTTTTGTTTGTGTACTGTACTTACTACCACGCTACACGCTTGTAACGCTTACGCCACTCTATGAAAAAACTGAAACGCCACACTTCACCACGCGCACATTGTGCATCGCTGCATCGTACATTTGAACAAACACTCGCATCTATACTATCATGCGTGTCGGATTCATTGGTTACGGCAACATGGCTGACGCCTTGGCGAGTGGTTTCGTCAACGCTGGAATTGTGTCTTGGGGTGACCTGACCATGTGCAACAAATCAAACGTTGAACGCCGCGAGAGCTTCACCTCGCGCGGTGGTTCCGTGGTTCTGTCCGCTGCAGATGTTGTAAAGTCATCTGAGATTGTGTTCTTAGCCGTGAAGCCGCCGTACATCAAGTCTGTTCTCGAGGAAGTGTACGCAAACTGTAAAGAAGAAGCCAAGGACACGCTCTTCGTGAGCGTCGCCGCCGGCGTGACTTTGAAAACCATGGAGAGTGTTTGGACCGAAGCTGGCGATCAATCGCCAGCCATGATCCGTGTGATGCCAAATACACCTTGTCTCGTCGGCGCAGCAGCGAGTGGGTTATGTGAAGGCTCGACGTGCACGGAGGCGCATCGCAACTCTGCGCTCGCGTTGATGTCCTCCGTGGGCATCTGCAAGGTCATCTTAGAGAATCAAATGAGTGCATTGACAGGGGTGAGTGGATCTGGTCCGGCGTATGTCTTCATTCTCATCGAAGGAATGAGCGATGGGGGTGTGCGTGCGGGTTTGCCCCGCGACGTCGCCACGCAACTCGCGGCGCAGACGTTTTACGGAGCGGCGAAGATGGTTTTAGAGACTGGTAAGCACCCAGGTGTACTCAAGGACAGCGTGTGTTCACCGGGAGGTACCACAATCGCCGCAGTACATGCGCTTGAGCAGGCTGGCGTGCGGCAAGCGATGATGAACGCCGTCGTCGCCGCCGCAGAGCGCGGCGACGAGCTCGCCAAAGCCGCCGCCGGCAAGTAAAACACAGTCTTCGCAGCGCGCAAGAAGTTTTGATGTAATAAGCACTTAATCAACGTATTGTCTTCGTTTCTTATTGTATAAAATTATATATATATGTGTTATCTACGAGATGTTGTTGTCACGCGCGCTGTGTGACTTGCAGTCAAAAAAGCACTGAGTACTCGTACACTCTCGCCGACGGTTTTGAAAGTAACCGCGCGAGAAAAGAATGAATGGTTGGTCTTCGGGAAAGGCCCGTCGAAGCTTTTCGCATCCGACGTATGGCTGCCGCTAAATATTGATACCAGATTGTCTTGTCGTTGTGTCTTGTTCAGGGGGTATGACGAATATTGTCAAAACTCTTGTCTTTGAGAAAGTCTCACGCGAGAAGGCGCGTCGGCCGCGTGGGCGACGGCGCAAACATCGCCTTGGGCTTTATGAAAGACTCAGTGTTGATTTCCGCCAACGATAAATCTTCACATGGGGGACTCTTGCGCGTGCCCAAGTTATCCAACATCCTGGCGTACCAGCCGTTGGATTGCATCGAGGACATCGCCTGCAAGCTGAGCGGAGCCGACGCGGGGCGAGAAATCATTTCACCCAAGCTCGCCAGCGAGTCCGTGCGTCTGATTCCAGTCGTCGGAACAGGGGTGTGCGCGCGCCAGTCGTACAAGTCCGACGGCACTGGCACTGAAAAGCCACCACGCTTCGGCTTGGGCGCGAGTAAGGATGGCACGACGCCATCTTCATCCATTGATCTCGTCGGCTCTGGCGTACTGGCGTCGCGCGCCGCACCGTACGGCATGGCACCCCACTCGTGAATCTCACCCTTGATGCTCTTCAATCGCTTGAGCTCGAGCAAAGATGCTTCAATTAGATTTTCCAAGCCCTGCCGATCGTTCGCACCCGAGGAAGCCTTGCGCGGGGAGTCTGCGGCTCGCAAACGCGGCGTCGTCTTATCGACAACCTTGCCGCGCGAGCGCTTGGGTGACCCTTGGCCGCCATCTACACTCATAGCCTCCCCCGGGCTCGACGATCGTTCACGCTTTGAACGCGACGGTGATGAAGCGTTCGAAGCGTTTGAACCAGAGTCACGCTCAGCGGCGAGTCGAGATTGCGGCCGGGATGGCGCGCGCGGCCGCGGCGACGTCGGCGCCACGACTCCGCTCGACCCATCCTTCTTTTGTGACGCAATCAACCGCCTCAACGTGGAATTAAATCTATTCTTCACCTGATTATCAGTGCGACCAGGCATAGATCTCGAAATAACCGCCCACTTGTTCCCATGAATGGCATGTTGCGCCAAAATTGTGTCATCTTCATCCGCGGTGAACGGCCCTCGCTTGACGTTTGGGTTCAACTGGTTGCACCAACGCAATCGGCACGACTTGGACGATCGCCCATCGAGCGCTTGCGCGATCGCGGTCCAGTTCCCAGGTCCACCGAGTTTTTCAATTTGCTTACGAAGCAATTCATCCTCCTACGTGCGCGATGATGATACGTAACATATAACAGTCCGTCAGTCTGCGAACACAGTGCTAAACCCCAACACACGCTAACGTCATCGTCATCCATCCATCCAACGCGCGGTTGTTAGCCACCGCGCGGTCGTTTGGCGGTGGTCGTTCCCGTGCATCTTGTTCGACGACGACGACGCGAGCGACGACGAGCGAGGACGACGACCGCGCGTGACGGCGCGGTGATATTACGAATCACATCGTCACCACCCTCGCGCGCGCGTGCACCCATCGTCGTCGTCGTCAACCGCCATCGTCCGCGCCAGCGCGACGCCGCAATTTTGGGTCTTCCGTCGCGCCCACGCCGTCGACGTCGTCGTCCGCGGTCGTGCACCGCGTCGCGTCGCGTCGCGCACACCGCGTCGCGCGTCGATCGACGACGTACCTCTGGCGTCCATGCGGACTTGACCATTCTATCATCATCATTCATCGCGCCCGGCGTCGACGTCGTCGCGCGTCGCGCGTCGCGGTGTGCGCGACAATCGTCATCGTCGTTCACGTCGTCGTCGTCACCGCGCCCGGGCCGCCGAGGCGATAACGACTTCGCGCGCGAAAATAAAAAAAATAAACCCCACGCCCCCCAAAGGGCGGGGCGTCGCCTGGCGTCGTTCGTGGCTGTGGAGTCCCGTGCGTGCGTGCTGGTCGTGATTGGTGGATGCACCCATGGCGCGATCGAACGGCGCGCGCACATGGGACGGCGCGCGTGGTCGTGCGGTGGTGCGATCGCTAGGGTACAGGAAACACGTATACACGTACATGAATGTTCTATGTATACGTACACGTGTACGTACGTGTACGTCAATACATCCACATGGGTGTGCGATAGCGATCGATCTTAGCTCATCGAATGTCCGAATATACATCCGCCCGCGGGGCGCTTCGTGCGTTGGCTGCGGCGCGTCATTCGCGGCCACGACGACGACGACGACGACGACGACGACGATGACGGACGTGGATAGTGAGTTTTCGGAATACGACTCTGGGTCGGATTTCTATGACAGTGAGAATTCACCGACGCCGGTGAAGGGCAAGGTACGCGCGACGACGACGACGACGACGACGACGACGCGAGATGCCGGTTCTCGTTCCCCTCGATGGCGATGGCGTTGGCGATGGCGACGAGACGTGGGACTGACGCGCGGGTGATGACGATGCGTGTGATCATATACAGGGTAAACAAGCAAAGCTTCCGAAGAGTCCGCTCGGAAACGCCAACGCGGCGAAGACGAACAAGTCGGTGGAGGAGATTTATCAAAAAAAGACGCAGCTCGAACACATTTTGTTACGCCCCGATACGTACGTTGGGTCGTGTGAACGAGCGGAGGAAAAGGCATGGGTGTATGATGCGCAAACGAAATCTTTAGTGCATAAGCAGGTGTCTTTCGTTCCGGGTTTGTACAAGATTTTCGATGAAATTTTGGTCAACGCGACGGACAACAAGGTGCGCGACCCGAAGATGAAGGAGTTGCGAGTCGACATTGACGTCGAGCAAGGGTTGATCCGCGTGTACAACGACGGCAACGGTATTCCGGTTGAAATGCACAAAGAGGAAGGATGCTACGTTCCAGAGTTGATCTTCGGTCACTTGTTGACGTCGTCCAACTATGACGACAACGAGAAGAAGGTTGTCGGCGGGCGAAACGGTTACGGCGCCAAGCTCGCGAACATCTTCTCCAAGGAGTTCATCGTAGAAACCTGCGATGGATCTCGGCAAAAGCGATACAGACAAGTCTTCAGTGATAACATGAATGTCAAAGGCAAACCAGAGTTGACCAAGTGCAAGAAGAGCGAGAACTGGACGTGCATCACGTTCAAGCCGGATTTTGAAAAGTTTGGCATGGAGTCGCTCGTGAACGAAGACGTCGCCGCTTTGATGTGCAAGCGCGTGTACGATGCCGCCGGTAACATTGGTAAGAACACTAACATTTACTTGAATGGCGAAAAGCTTGAAATCAAGGGCTTCAGTGATTACGTCAGTTTGTACTTGGATGGTCAAGCGAACGCGCCGAAGATTTTTGAAAAGACTATGGATCGATGGGAGGTGTGCGTGACGATCTCCGAAAGCGCGCAGTTTCAACAATGCTCATTCGTGAACGGTATTTGCACCATGAAGGGTGGTACCCATGTCAATTCTGTGGCTGATCAAATTTCTCAAAAGTTACTCGAGAAGATTCAAAAGAAGGAGAAGAGTTGCAAAAACTTGAAGGCGTTTCAAGTCAAGAACCATCTTTGGGTGTTCGTGAATGCGTTGATTGAGAACCCGGCGTTTGATTCACAAACCAAAGAGACGTTGATCACGCGGCCGAACAAGTTTGGTAGCGCCTACTCGCCTTCTGATGCCATTGTGAAGAAGCTCATGGAGTCTGGCGTCGTCGATAACATCATGTCGTGGGCGCAGTTCAAGCAATCTAAGGAGCTCAAGAAGACTGACGGTGCCAAGCGCTCGCGTCTCACGGGTATTCCGAAGCTTGATGATGCTAACGACGCTGGTGGGCGCAACTCTGAGTCTTGTACACTCATTCTCACCGAAGGGGATTCTGCGAAGGCGCTCGCCGTCAGCGGTTTGTCCGTCGTCGGTCGCGACAAGTACGGCGTCTTCCCACTTCGTGGTAAACTCTTAAACGTTCGTGATGCATCGCACGAGCAAATCAAGAATAACACTGAAATCAGTCACATCAAGCAAATTCTCGGTCTTCAGCATGGAAAGGAGTATGATTCTGTCAAGTCGTTGCGTTACGGAAAGTTGATGATTATGACGGATCAAGACCACGATGGTTCGCACATCAAGGGTCTGCTCATCAACTTCTTACATGCTCATTTCCCGTCGTTGCTCAAAGTTCCTGGCTTTTTACTCGAATTCATCACGCCTATCATCAAAGCAACGAAAGGTAAGCAATCGAAGGTGTTTTACACGTTGCCAGAGTACGACGCGTGGAAAGAAGCCAACGAAGGCAACACCTCGGGATGGAGCATCAAGTACTACAAGGGTCTCGGTACTTCCACGTCCAACGAGGCGAAAGAATATTTCGCTGCTCTTGAGCACCATAAGAAAAGTTTCATTTGGGAAAGCGATGGTGATGGTGACTTGATTGACATGTCGTTTAGCAAAAAGCGCGTCGAGGACAGAAAGGCGTGGTTGACGGCTTACGAACCTGGAACCTTCTTGGATATGACTGGTGACACCGTTCGTTACGATGAATTCATCAACAAAGAGCTCATTCTCTTCTCCCGAGCTGACTTGTTACGTTCGATTCCGTCCATGGTGGATGGCTTCAAGCCATCGCAGCGTAAAGTCTTGTTCTCATGCTTCAAGCGTAAGCTTAAATCTGACGTCAAGGTTGCGCAATTGAGCGGTTACGTCTCCGAACACTCTGCGTATCACCACGGTGAAGCCTCTTTGGCGATGACTATCGTCAACTTGGCCCAAGACTTTGTCGGTTCCAACAACATCAACTTGCTCGTGCCGAGTGGTCAGTTTGGGACGCGCTTGCAAGGCGGTAAGGATCACGCGAGCCCGCGTTACATCTTCACTCGCTTGCACCCAGTGTGCCGAGCGATGTTCCCTGAATGTGACGATCCGCTGTTGAACTATCTCGATGAGGATGGTCAACGCATCGAGCCGGACTTCTACTACCCGGTCGTGCCTCTCGTCTTGGTGAATGGCGCCGAAGGCATCGGTACGGGATGGTCCACGTCAATTCCGAACTTCAATCCTCGCGACTTGATTGCAAACATTCGACTACTGCTTTCTGGAGAAGAACCCGCGCAAATGCATCCGTGGTACCGACACTTCAATGGTACAATCGTAGATGAAGTCGTCAAGGGTGATATTCGTTACACCGTTACGGGCGAGTATGAAATCCGCGACGAATGCACGCTCGTCGTCACCGAATTGCCTTTGCGCTCTTGGACGTCAGACTATAAAGAATTCCTTGAAGAAATGCTCGCGCCAAAAGAAAAGAACGCCAAGCCATTCATCACGGACTACAAGGAGTATCACACCGATCGTACTGTGCATTTTGTGATTACGATGCCGCCTGAGAACCTCGCAGCGGCGCAAGCGTCTGGCATTGAGAAGAAGTTCAAGTTGCAAACCAAGCTGAGCATCTCTAACATGCACTTGTTCAACGAACACGGTGTCATTACCAAGTATGCTTCACCGATTGATATCTTGAAGGCTTTCATGCCGTTGCGTTTGCAAGCGTACACGCAGCGCCGTGAGATGTTGATTCGCCTCGCCGAGTCGCAGCTCAAGCGATTGTCCAACAAGATGCGTTTCATTCTCGCCGTCGTCGACGGAAGCTTGGTTGTTAACCGCAAGAAAAAGCAAGAGCTCATTGCTGAACTCGATGCGTTGTGCTACGATCGTCTTCCGAAGACTGACAAGGGTAGCGCCGCCGAACTCGATGAGGATGGCGAGTTCATCGCCGCTGAAGTCTCGGGCGCTTCGTATGACTATCTTTTGGGCATGCCTCTCTGGAACTTGACACTTGAAAAGGTTGATGAGTTATGCGCGGAGAAGGAAGCCAAGGAGGCTGAAGTTGCCGAGCTTCACAAAACCACCGAGGAGCAGTTATGGATGAAGGACTTGGACACTCTCGAAGAGACTCTCACCATTCTCGACGCCGAAGACGAAGAAGCCAAGGTCGTGCTCGAGCGCCAACAACGCGCGGCTGCTCGCAATAACACTGCTGCTGGTAAGAAAGCTGCGGCGAAGAAGGTGGCCAAGGCTCGTGCGGCGAACAGCGATGACGAAGATGAATGGATGGATGACGACTTCAGCGACGATGACTTTGAAATCGCCAAGCCAAAGAAAAAGGCGGCGCCCAAGAAGGCTGCCCCGGCGCCCAAGAAGGCTCCGGCGCCCAAGAAGGCTCCAGCTCCGGCACCTAAAGCTCCTGCTCCTTCTGCGGATAGCGACAGCGATGATGCTCAGCCCATGTCTCTTGCTGAGCGCTTGGCGTTGCGCGGCGGCGCTGCGTTGAGCAAGCCAGCAGCCAAGCCGAGCGCGATGAGCATGACGTCCATCTCCAAGGCTGTTGAGGAAGTCGCTACGAAGAAACCTGCGGCTGCTGCCAAAAAGCCTGCAGCCGCGCCGAAGAAGAAGGCTGTTGCGGAATCAGACTCTGATGATTTTGATGACGCGAGCGACTCTGAGATTGCCGAGATCCAAGTCGCTCCGCGCTCGACTGCTCGTCCTGCTCGCGCGCGCGACACCAAGGTGTACGCCGTGGACGATTCTGAAGACGAAAGCGAAGATGACTTTTCTGAGGACGACGATGAAAGCGATTTCAGCGAGTCCGAATAAACTAATTCATACAAAATATAACCCGTGGTTCGAGCCGCGATTCTCCATGTAAGATGACGATAACAAACAACATACTTTTACAAATCTTCTAATGCGCCCAGAGGCGAAGCATTTTATCTTTACCTCCACTCGCTGCTTTTGTTCCTATCGGACTCCAATCCACCGCGTACACTTCGTCGCTGTGCCCAGGGAGATCTTCTACGAGCTTTTTTGTCGACGTCGACCACACTTTAATCGTCGAGTCTTTGCTCGCGCTGAGCAACATGCGGGAATCAGCAGACCACGCGAGTTGATACACCGACCCCACGTGCGCACGAAATGTAGTGATGAATTTACCAGTCAATCCACACCACAATTTCACACTCTTATCGAAACTCGCCGATGCAAAGTACTTGGAATCTGGAGAAAACAAGATGTGGTTCACGAGCTGTTGATGACCCGTGAGTCGGCTGATGGGTACTTTGGACTTTGAAGGCTCCCAAAGAAACATCGTGTGATCGTCACTGCCGCTCACTAATCGCTCGGGTTTACCTCCCGTCGCAGCCTTGTACCTCGCGAGCGCCTGTGCCTTGGCTTGCGCGTCGTTCTCGGGTTTCACGCCCGTGTGGTCGTACGGTCCCGTGCGCATGGCGTACTCGGATGAAATCGCGAGCGTATTCACCCAGTGCCCGTGGCCCTTGAGCTGGCGAACGAGCTTACCGTCCGTGGCGTCCCACACGTTTATGGACGTGTCCCGGCTCGCGGTGTAAATTAAACCTTCACCGCCCCAAACTACTTTAGACACCGCCTTGGCGTGCGCCGACATCGTAAACAAGCACACGCGGCGCACGGCGTCCCACACGCGCACCGTACCATCCGTCGACCCGGACGCAAAACGCGTGACGGGATACGCCAAATGTGCGGGCTCAAACGCCAACGTCACCACTGGCTTCTTGTGTCCTTTCATGGGCCCACCTCGTGGTTCACCAGCCTCGGCGTCCCATAATCGCACCGTGCAATCCATGCCCCCGCTCGCTAAAAACGCATTGTCGCTACTCCACGCTATGCACAGCACCCAGTTCGTATGACCCTTCATCACATGCCTCGGCGCTTGCGTGGCTAACGACCACGTACGAATCGTCGTATCACCACTCCCACTGGCTAAATTCTTACCATCGCTCGAAAACGCCACGCTCAGCACCGCTTCGGCGTGTCCCGCCACCGCCGCCGAACACCGCGTCACCGGTCGCACCCTAAACAAACTCTGCGGCTGATACACAATTTTCAACACCTGCTCCACCGACATATTCTTCGCCGATAACGTCGTCGCTAAATCCTTCGTCACCTCCTCCCCATCGACATAAAACGCATACGGCGTCGTCAACGCCTCCTCATCATCCGGCGCCAGCGCCCTGAGCACCTCCCTGAGCACGCTCTGCAGTTGCTTCGCCCCGACGTCCGGGGGCAGATCCAACTCGGGCCCGGCCGCGACGCCATCGCCATCGACGAGTTGTGCGATGACGTTTGCATCGCGCACCGCGGCGGCGGCGTCGCGCGCCCGTTTCCCCGGCGCACCAGCCATCGTCGACGTCGTCGTCATGTGACGCCGCAGCCGCCACCGGGCCAAAAACACCACCATACCAAACAAAACCCATCACGACATCGTGTACGTGCTCTTCTTCATATAGTGTACGTGGTTACACCCTATATCGTAAACGATGAGGCCTCGCTCGATGTCGTGTTTCATCTCACAGCACGTAGTCTAGCGCGCCTACAGGACCTATAATATGTGTGTGCGATGGGTGATGCGCAAAACGCGTCACCGCTGCGCGTCATTCGCGCCGCGCCGCGCTCGACGACGACGACCGCGGTGGGCGTCGGTGGGCGTCGGTGGGCGCCGCAGTCGTCGCGAGATAGATGTTTATACGCGCGCGCGTGTTCGCGTCGCTCTCGGGCGCGCTCGCCGTCGTCGCGTTGACCGTGCCGTGGTGCGTCGTGGTGGAGGTCGTTACGTGGTGATGAAATCATTCATGCATGCATGCATGCATGCATTCATTTGTCGTTGATTGTCGTCGTCGTTCGCGCGGTGTGCTGTGGTGTGCGTGTCATTGAATGTGTACTGATGCTGTGCGCGTGTGCGGTGATGCAGGTATTCGGGGTGCGTGCACGACGCGGCGGCGGAGAATGCTGGGCGGTGCTTTGAGTCGACGTTTCCGCGCGACTTTGCGTTGGTGTTTTTCGCGTGGCCTGGGTTGACGTGCGCGGGGATTGCGGGGTATGTGACGCGAGCGAGTAGACAGTCTGGGTCGGCGTTGGAATCTGTGCGCGTGACGTCGTCGACGACGACGACGACGACGGGTGTGAGCGAGGAGGATGTCGGGCCGAGCGCGGCGTCGTCGGGTGGCGCGCCGGCGTTGGCGGTGTTGGATCCGAAATCGAGCGCGTGTCGACGCGCGCGCGCGCTCGCTGGCGTGGGTGTGGTGATGACGTGTGCTACGGCGCTCATACAGTGGCGTACGGGACGCTCGTTTGCGGGGATTCCAAATCCAGAGCGCGTAGAAGTTGGATTTGTGATTGGTTTGTTCGCCGACGCGCTCGCGGCGGTGGCGTGCGCTTCGGCGGCTGTACTCGGTCGTGGAGGGATTTTTGGCCCGACGAAGAGGCAGTTGTTGCGTCAACGTTTAGATGAAGAGCAGTTTCGTCAGCTCGTGTCGTTGAGAGACGATGAAGAGATGGGGAATGTTTCGGATTCTGGCGGCGGGTCGCCCGACGTGAGCGTCGTGCGCGGAAATTTAATGTCCAACCAAGGCTTGTACGAACTTGCGCCGTCGATATTCAAGCGCGAGCTTGAAAGCTTGTCCACTTCGGGTGGTGGAGCCGTTCGCGCTGGCGGTGGCGAGCGCGGCACGGCGTCGAGGCGGGCGACACGACCGATGAATGAGGATGAAGCAGGCGCGAGTCGAGCGACGCGCGAACAAGAGTACAAGTCGCGACGAGAGGATATTTTGCAACGTCTTCACGCGGCGAATAGACTGTCTTAGGATATTATCATCATTAGGTTAGGTGTACTATTACGATATACATTCTGTAATTTTAGGAGAGAAGGAAGTGTCCGCGAAAGTAAGGCGCGGCGGATGATTTACACTTTGCCCAACCGGCGTCAAACGCGTCGAGGACATCCTTTGGCAATGGCTTTGCGTTTGTCGCGCTCGCTAAATTAGCATCGAGTTGCGCCAAGCTTGACGCACCGATGATGACGCCGTCGCCCTTTGAGCCATCGAGCATGGAGTGGTTGTACAGCCAGCGAAGCGAGGCGTCGGCTGGCGCGATGTCGTGCGCTCGGCACGCGCTCGAAATGTCAGCCACCGCGTCGTGATAGACGTCGAGCCAAAACCGCGAGGTATACATGTCGTTGCCATCAAAACGCCCACCCGAGACGTATTTAACGTCGCGCGTCGATGCGTATTTACCCGTCAACAACCCACCGCACAGCGGGTTGTACGCCACAAATCGCATATTCGTCGCCTGGAGCGCCGGAACCAACTCCGGCTCGACGTTTCTCGTCAGCGCGTTGTACATGCCCTGATAAATCGTCGGCTTTTTCCATCCGTGCTCGGTGCATATTTCATGCGCCTTGACGACTTCCCACGCGCTAAAATTCGACAATCCAAGCTCTTCAAACGCACCCTCGACGCGCATCGCCTCCGCTTCGCGCAACACATCCACCAACCTCGTCCCCGCATCCGGCGCGTGTAAATACAAGACGCGCACGTCGACGTCCTCGCCTAAACTCGCCAACGACTGACGCACTTGCGCGCGAAACTCTCGAGGATCAAGCCCACCGAGACCCGCGCTCGAGGTCATCTTCCCACCCGGCCACGGATTCGCCTTGGTCGCCACGCGAAACGAATTGGACGACGTCGCCCGCAACGCCCGTCCTAAAATCTTCTCCGTCTCGCCCCCAGCGTACGCCAACGCGGTGTCCACTTCATGAAACCCACTCGACGCAAACCTCTCCAGCATCGCACGCGCCGCATCATCCTCGCATTTTTCGCTCGAATACGCCCACCCAAACGTCATCGTCCCCAACACCGTCGTCACCGACGGCCTCGACGACGTCGATGTCGATGACGATGACGATGTTTCCGTCGATGACGACGCCACCACCGTGGTCATCGCCCGCCCGCGTCGTCCTGCCGCGCCCGCCGCCGTCGCCGTCGCCCTCATCCTCGTCCTCGTCGTCGTCACACGCGGATGCACCACACCACGCGCGCACGCACGCATGAACGCGACCGTCGATGTCACGCAATGCCGAGCGTCGCCGCCTGCGTGGACACCAAAACCGATGCATCCACGCGGTGTGCGCGCGCGAACACCGCGCGGCGTCGGCGACGACGACGACGGTCTGAACACGCAATTCGTACACGAGTACCACGTGGCACGCGAACAGTCGCGCGCGCGCACATCGCGCGACGCACGACGCAGTTCGTGTGTTGCGCCCGAGACCGCACTGCGGCGCACGCCCCATACACATGGGGCCGCCCCCGCCACCGCCCCCGCGCGCGCACGCGCACGACGGGGTGGGGGATGAGCGATACCACCGTACGTATCATCACGCGCCGCCGCCGCCGCCGCCGCCGCCGCCGCCGCCGCCGCATGCGATGGGGCACCACCACCAACATCAACACCAACACCAACATCAACTTCATGGGCTTCAGCACGCGATGAATCCGGGGCAGATGATGATGCCGACGCATGGGTACGGTGAAGGCGTGCCCGTGGCGTCGATGCATGCGTCGGCGTCGGCGTCGCGGAGCGGCGGAGGACGACACGGGCATCATAATACGCCGTCGGCGGCGGCGGCGTCGGCGCACCACGCGTACGCGCACGGGTACGGTGGTCGTGGTCGTGGTGGTGGGTATAACGCCACGTACGGTGGGCGTGGGCAGAAGAAGAAGGTTAAGGCGCCGAGACCTTTACCGAACCCAGACAAGCAAATTAAGCGGTGCGTGAACACTGGGGAGACGTCGCGCGCGTTTGAGTGTTTCGCGAACGCGATGGCGTGGTATAGACACCAGACGGCGTATGGGGTGTTTGTGCGCGCGCATGGTGATCCGGCGACGACGTGTCCGATGGGTATCGATAACGCAACGTATACGAAACTCATGACGGCGTTGGTGAAGGAGACGCACGCGGACCACGCGAGCGAAGTCGCTCGAGCCATGGCGGAATTTGGGTTGAAGATGAGCGCAAAGAAGTTTACAGAGATTTTGCAAAGCATTCCGTGTAGAACAAAATCGAAAGAGGCGTTAGCGCTCGTCGATGCGTGCTGTCGAGGTACGGTTGTCGGCGATGTGTCGACGTCGGGAGGCGTGTTGGAATTTGGCGACGTCGCGACGGCGGCGTATTACACAAAGAATGTGCGCCTGCTCGTCATGGAGTTTTGCGAGGAATCCAATCAAATCATGGACCGAATCAAAAAGCGCTCGCCGCGATCGCTCGAGCAAGCTGGGACGTGCGCGCTCGAGCTCGTGGCCAAGCCCTCAAAGCTCAAAGGTGGTCGCTTGTGTCTGTCAACACGCCCAGAGCTCGACAAGCCGAATACGCTGACGCGTATGCCTTGCTTAAAGGCGCTCGACGCCAACGATGGCAAGCGCGGCGTACAAGTTGGAGACTCTATTCTCGTTCGTCGTTATCAACCGCCTGCGGAACCCGAGCCTGAGCCCGAGAAAGAATCCGTCACTGACATTGCCGAAAAGTCTGAGCTCAAAGCGACGGCGGCGGCGTTTGTGCCGCGACCCAAGGCGCCGACGCCGCTCGCCGCGCCAGAGACGCCGATGGAAGAGTACGAGGGCGTCATCGAGATCGTGCCGTACACTTTGAACGAACTCCACATCAAGCTCGACCACGGTGACGTGATGGACTTGCGTGGTGACGATTGGAGAGTCGATCGTTTGGCCAACCGAATCACGTACACGCGTCAACTCGAGTCACTGTACGAATTGCTCGAGCCGAAAGATCCAAACAAAAAGGCGGTGTGCAACACCCACCCAGTGTTTCGTCAAATTCTCACCGCTGGATTTCAACGTCCGGCGAAAGAACTCATGGATGAATTAACCGCTGCGATTGGTACGCTCAACGTACGCGCCGAAGGCGACGAGGTTGCGACGAATGAGTCTCCGCCGGAACCGCGGTACGTCACGTACGATGTTCCTCCTTGGGAACCTGGATGCGAGATGGTCGATCGCGACGCGGTACCGGCGCTGTGCCAGGGCATAATTAATCCCACTGGTGATTTGTCATTGCCTGGTCCGTACGATCGTGTCGTCGATAATGTTACTCGAATGCATAACTTGAACAACTCGCAGCGCGATGCGATGAAGGCGGCGCTCGAGCGGCGCCTGACGCTCATCCAAGGTCCACCAGGGACGGGGAAGACGCACACGTCCGTGGCTATCGTGCGCGGTATGTTGGAAATCGGCCATGGTCCGGTGTTGTGCACGTCGGACTCCAACACCGCGGTGGATAACATGGTGGAAGGTTTGGCAAAGGCGGGCGTGCAAGTCATTCGTTTGGGACGACCCGAGGCGGTGCGACCGGACTTGGCGCGTTATCAAATTGAAAACGCCATTCCTCCCGGGGCGACAAAACATGAAGCATACGAGGCGCAACTTCGTGCCGTTCGATATGCGCAGGCCGTGTGCGCCACGTGCTCGGGGTCTGGAAGCGACTTTTTGGATCGTATCAATTTCAGCGCAGTCATGCTCGATGAAGCGAGTCAAGTCACCGAGCCGATGTCGCTCGTGCCCTTGGCGAACGGCTGTCAACAGCTCGTTTTGGTTGGAGACCACAAACAGTTGCCACCGACGGTGGTTTCTCGCGAAGCTGAACTCGCGGGTATGACATTGTCGTTGTTTGACCGATTGATTCGCGCAGGCGTCAAGCCGTACTTGTTGGACACGCAATTCCGCATGCATCCGGCGATAAGTTACTTTCCGTCGTTGTCATTTTACAAGGGCATGGTGAAGAGCGGTACGCCCGCAGCGTTGCGACCGGCGCCGAAAGGTTTTAATTGGCCCATACCATCGGTGCCGATTGCGTTTTGCCCCACACCTGCGGATGCCATGGAGACCAACGACAATTTATCCTACTCAAACAAGCAAGAGGCGGAGAGCGTGATGACGGTGCTCGTCGGCTTGCTTCAAGCGGGAGAGTTGCGACCGTGCCACATTGGCATTGTCACCCCATATGCCGCTCAAGTGAAGCTTATTCGTTCGCTCTTACGCTCCAGAGGCGTTCGCACGGGTATCGATAAAGAAACCGGCGAGGCTGGTATTGAAGTATCTTCGGTCGATGGCTATCAAGGACGCGAAAAGGAGCTCATGATTGTTTCGACGGTTCGTGCGAACAACTTGAATACGATTGGTTTCGTCGCCGACGCGCGACGATGTAACGTGACTCTCACCCGCGCGCGTCGTGGTGTCATCGTCGTCGGTCACACATCGACGCTTGCTCGAGACCGCCGAACGTGGGGCCCTTGGGTGCAGTGGGTGCAGAAATCTGGACTCACCGTCGGCGTCAAGGGTCGCCCCGAGGATATTAAAGCCGTGTGCGCTATCGATGCGGACACCACGAGTGGTCCTGCACAACGTCTCGTACCGCTCCCACGCGGACTCGTCCCGAAAGGCATGCGATAATCACCGCATGAGCGGACGCATTTACACTCAAGAAAAATTAGAAAACGTACTGAGCACTCTCCATTAACATGTCATGTAGTTAGGCGTATTGACTTTAGGTAGACCACCTTTATCATTTTCCTTTTACTAGGTAGACCGTCACAGTTTCAATTTCATCTTAATTCTTTTCTTACACATACACATTACAAAATTACTCACGATGAGCTCGTCTCAAAAGGATATTGATCGCCGCGCGCGAGAGCGTCCAAACCTTCGCGATAGGTTGGAAATTGCAACTCGACGCCGAGCTCGGTTTTAATACGAGTATTCTCCACGCGCTTCTCTCCACGATTACCCTCGACGTTGACGCTATCGCGAGCTTGCTGCCCACGCACTGTATTATTCGTCTTTGTCGTCATCGTCGTCGTCGTCGTGCTGTCATCGGTCAACAGACCCAGAATGTTCTCCGCGTAGCGCACAGCGTCTCGTCTCGGCGCCGGTTCGTCGTCCACGACGTTGTACACCTCGCTCGCCTTTTCGCCCAATTTCATACTCGCCATAATCACACGCACAATATCACCCACATGTACGCGACTGGTAAACGACCTTCGCTCTCTCGCGCGCTGACTCGCGCTCTCTTCGCCACCATTCGCCGCCGCCGCGCTTCGTCGTTTCTTCGCCGTCTCGATGGCGCTTCGCCCCGGGCCATAAATCCCGCCCAACCTATACGACACCGTAGTGACGCCATCTCCCGCCAACGCGTGCCATGCGCGTTCGGCATCATACCTCGCCCGTGACTTGGGCGTATTCGGCGCACACGGCGTGTTTTCATTCACCCAATCCCCACCTCGATCGCCGTACACCGACGTGCTGCTACAATATCCCGTAAATCGTCCGCCGCTCGGCGTCCCGGACGCGTCTCGTAAAACATCACCAAACACCTCCAACACCGGATCTCGATCGAGATCACCATTCGGTGGAACGGTTGAAATCACCACTGACGCTCGCGCGAGTTCATTCGCAATCATTCGTCGCACGTCTGCGTCGTCTTCTATACGCGCTTTGTCGTCCTCGGCGCCGGGCGACGGCGGTCCCGACTCGTCCTCTTCACCACGAAACGGATCCCACACCAACGCACGAATGCCGTGCGCGCGCAGACGCCGAGCTTTATCACCATCACGCACGGTGCCGCACACCTCGTACGCGCCCTCGCGCGTGAGCGTCGCCGCGAGCGCGGTCCCGACGTAGCCCAAACCAAACACAAAGCACAACGGTTTCGGTGTCGACGACGACGGTGTCGACGCCGCGCGCGCGACGGCGGCGTACACGCGCGCGCGAGACGCCGCCTGTCGTCGCGCGTCGTGCGTCGCGCGCGGCGTCGCGCACGATGACGCGGTCAGCATCGGCCTCGACGTCGAGGTGTGACGTCAGTCGGTGTCGTGTTGTGCGTGTGTGTGCGACGATGGCGTCGTTGTCGACCGCGACGTCGCGCGCGGCGCATCGGTACGGGGTGGTTGACGCGAACTCGCGGCGTGGCGCGCGTCGCGCCGCACCGCGACGACGCTGGGACGCGTCAGCGTTGTCATCTTCATCTTCATCTTCGTCGTCGTTAGAAGACGATTTAATCGCAAACGCCGACGCTGGGGACGACGCGAGGACGATAGCGGCGATGAACGCGCTCACGAGTGCGTACGCAACGTCGCCGAGCGCGTCCAACGACGCGCTCGGGGCGTCGTTTTCGGGCGTGTGGCGATTGATTTATTCCACAAAGAGCGCGTTTGACGCCACGGCGCCGCTGGGCAGGCGGGAAGATAACACCGCGCCTGGGCTCGAGGCGGTGTTTAAAGCGGCGTTTGGCGATGGTGGTGGCAAGGGCACCGATGCCGCCAGTGCGGCGGTGACCGCGAGTTCGAGTCCGATTCAACGCGCGGTTTTGAGCAACCTCACCAAGGGTGGGTTCGCCGTGCTTCAAGGCGTTCGGTTGACTGGAGACGCGACAAAGCATCGCGTCGATCAGTGCGTGCGATTTGGTGATGGGTACGGATACTTTAGGTTGAGTGCGAGCGCGTCGCTCGAGCCCGAGAGCTCGCCGCGGCGTGGGACGATTAATTATAAATTTGACAACGCGTACGTGATGTTACGAAAACCATTCGAGGTTCGGTTGCCGTATCCGGTGCCATTTAAGCTTTTGGGTGACGAAGCGGCGGGGTATTTGGAGTTGAAATACGCCAGCGATCGGGTGCGCGTGGTGAAAGGAAACAAGGGGACGAATTTTGTATTCGTGCGAGAGGATTCTATGGATGCGTTGCCGTGCGCAAACGAACTCTTTGGCGCGTGATGAAAATCACGCCTTGTAAACTATTACTACGGTACCAAACTAAAGGTGTTGCTACGACTACATGCCCGCCCACACGCGAGCTACTACTTTACTTTGATTTTCTCGCCGCGTGCGCGCACGTACGCGGCGAGAATGATGATACACGCGCCGAGCGCGTTGGCGACGGTGCCGACGATTTTCGTAGCCGTCGCGTCCCGCGTGTCTCCCACGGGAACTTTCCACGTCCCACCGCGCGCGCTAGCGCCATGCATCCAGACACCATCTGAACGACGTATCGCCACATGCACTGGCGCGATATGAACATCCACGACGCCACCTCCGAGTCGCGGCGCGCCGTATCGCGCGCGCGCCGTCGTCGTCGCGCGCTCGAGCGCGCCGTCGCGCGCGTCTTCAGTCAACTCTTTCACGCACACCACGCTCGACGTTCCCGCGCTCGACGCCGGGCGTTCAACATCCACGTCTCCATACGCATCGCACACCCACCCATCGATCGTTTTCGATCGCACGTCGTCTCTATCCGCGACGAGCCCGCGCGGCAACGTAAACGCGACGCCCGCCGTCGCGCGCGAGCTCAGCCTCGGTAACGTCACTACGCACGACAGCTCGCCGTGAAACCCAGTGGTTCGGACGACGATATCACCGACCGTCACGACTTTGGTGTCGTCGGCGCCGCCACCGCCGCCGTCAGCGTCGTCGAGCCTCGCGAGCCTCGCGCGAAACATGTCCAACAACCCATCGTCGCGCATTCGCGCCGCATTCGCGTCGCCGTCGTGCGCCGCGCGCGCGCACGCGGCGAGCGCACACATCGCGCAGGCGATGCACGCGGCGACGCGCATCGCGGCGCGCGCCGTCGCTGTCATCTGACGACGCGCGCGACGCCGAACGCGCGACCGAACGTGGTGCGCAATGACGACATTGTAGAGCACGCGCGCGATGGCGTCGACGTCCGCCACCGCCCCGGCGTGGCGCCAGGCGATAAAGCACGCGATGAAAAAGAATGGTCGTAACCCGGCGTCCAAGTACGCGCAGGTGGCGACGATTAAGCCGGACGGGTCGCCCGCGGTGCGCACAGTGGTGATTCGAGGCTTTCTCGATGGCTTTCTCGAGCGCTGCGCCGGACGAGAGTGCGATGCGTTGGTGTTTTGTACGGATAACCGAAGTTCGAAGATTGGTGAGATTGCGCGCGATGCGCGAGGGGAGATGGCGTGGTATTTTCCCGAGACGAGGGAGCAGTTTAGGGTGACGGGGACGCTCGCGACGCAAAGCGCGACGACGTCGTCGGCGGTCGATGGGGATGATGCGCGTCAGGCACTGTGGGTGAAGATGCGTCGCGGTGCGAGAGGACAGTTTTTATGGCCTTCGCCTGGTGGTGCGCGCACCGAAGATGCCGACAGTGGGTTGTGGAACATCGACGAAGACGACGCGTCGCTCGACGACGAACGCGTGGGCGAGCACTTTACGCTCGTGAGTTTTCACGCATCTAGGATTGACCACTTGGCTCTGCGCACGAACGAACGCATCGTACACGAGGAAATTAACGGCGAATGGGTCACCACGCGCGTCAATCCTTGAATGCATGCTTGCTTGTGTTATTTGTTATTTTGTCCATTTGTTATATTCTGATATTACAGACGACGCGCGTCATCAAAACCGTCAAACCGTACAACTAATAGTGCTCAAATCAAGCATCACGCCGACATCATCATCATCCCGCCAAACCTGCTAACAACACGCCGAGTATCAGTGCCCGCTCACCCATGGGGGAATCGCACGCGGGGAGTATTCTGTGCGCGCACGTAAAAAATCTTCGCTCTTGCTTTTGCCACCACGAGTCATTCATAGCCTTGTCGCCAAAATCATTCAAACTACGCTGATACTCGCTCGGCATGTACGGCTTGATGAAACTATCATACAGCATCATAGGCGATATTTTTACTGCTCGCATGTTGTACAGTAACTGCGTCGTGCTAGTAAACAAGAGCATCGGCGCGAAAAAACGTTTCAACGCCACTTTAATCGCGTAGAAAAACACAAATCCATACAACACCGACGTCGCCAAATTCTGCACCTTGGCCTCGTGCGGCGTCGCCTGCCTGGTCACTTGCGCTTTGGCGCGCGCGGGTGCAGGCGATAGCGCGTGCACGGTGACCATCGCTATCGCCGACGCGCCGACGCCGCGCAAACGTCTCAAAAACTCGTCGTCATCTTCACCGTCACCGTCGCCGCCACCGCGTCCGTCGTCGCCGCCGCCGCCTCGACCGCCGCGTCCAGAACCATCGCATCCGCCACCCGAGCCTCCGCCGCCGCGCTCGAGCACACGCGCGCGCGCCACCAACGTTGATGATGTCGTTGACGATGATGATGCCGTTACGCCGCGCACATTCGCCTTCACCACCGTCGCGGCGCGCGCGCCGGACGCGCGCGCGCGCACCGATGCGTCTATCGCACCGCCCGCCTTTATCGTCCTCGCCGTCGTTGCCAGCCTTAGCATCATCGTCGCCGTCGTCCTCGCGCGACAACGGATGCGATGCGTCACACTCTGCCGCACTGCGCAGCGTTCAGCCAGCCGAGTGGACGCGCGCGCGTCGGCGAAGCGCGCACGCCCCGTCGCCGACTCTGTCGCCTCCACCGTCTCGACGCGCGGCGGCGGCGGCGGCGGCGGCATGATCGCCATCGGGTTCGAAGGGAGCGCGAATAAGATTTCCGTCGGCATCGTCAACGCGCACGGGGACATTCTCGCCAACCCGCGCGAGACGTACGTGACGCCACCGGGCACGGGATTCCTCCCGCGGGAGACCGCGAGGCATCATCAAGACTGCGTGGTGGATCTCACCGCGCGAGCGCTGGATGAAGCGCGGTTAAAGCCCGAGGATGTGGATGTGGTGTGCTTTACAAAGGGACCGGGGATGGGGGCGCCGTTGACGTCGGCGGCGACGTGCGCGCGGACGTTGGCGCTGTTGTTCGACAAGCCCATGGTTGGGGTAAATCATTGCGTGGCACATATTGAGATGGGTCGGTTGGTGACTGGGGCGGAGAATCCGGTGATATTATACGTGAGCGGAGGGAACACGCAGGTGATTGCGTACAACGAGCGACGGTATCGAATATTCGGTGAAACGATTGATATCGCGGTCGGGAACATGCTTGATCGGTTCGCGCGCGTGGTTGGATTGTCTAACGACCCCGCACCTGGGTATAACATCGAGCAAGAGGCGAAGAAAGGTAAGGTGTTCGTGGAAGGGCCGTACGGAGTGAAGGGCATGGATGTCAATTTGAGCGGGATTTTGACATTTTACGAGTCGTACGCGAATGAGCATTTGGGTAAAGGCGAAATCACCGCCGCAGATTTATGCTTTAGCATGCAAGAGACGGTGTTTGCGATGATGGTAGAGATTACCGAGCGCGCAATGGCACACACGAATGCAAAGGATGTTTTAATTGTCGGCGGCGTAGGGTGCAACGAACGCTTGCAAGAAATGATGTCCATCATGGCGAGCGAACGCGGGGGTAAGTTATACGGCATGGATGAGCGCTATTGCATCGATAATGGTGCCATGATTGCGTACACCGGGTTGTTACAGTTTCAAAATGGTGAAACTACGCCATTGTCGGAAACGCAGTGCACGCAACGTTTCCGCACAGATGAAGTGCTCGTCACGTGGCGCGAGGGCGGCTCAGGCGTGAAGCGCCCCGCCGACGGCTCGCCCTAGAAGTTAACTAGCGACTAATGTAATACTGTCAAATACATACTAGTGTAGCTACATCCGATATTGAAATCTGCTAAGAAAACTATTGTGCTATGCTTCGTGCTTGACGAGTAACGCTTCCATGTGCTCGCCGCGGGCGTAGTGCACGGCGCCTGAAAAGTTTGCCAACGAAAAGCCCTGTTCACCTTTGTGTGCATTACTAATCAGAGCATGGAACGTCTCAATGTACTTGACTAAGGAGAACGCTTGAGAGATCGAAGCGCGGGCTATGAGGACGACGAAAACAATCAGTAAATCATCCGCGCTCGTCGCCGCCGCTCCGGCGTTGCGCGCAATTTCTGCAACTCTACTCGCCATATGCGTCGGACACGACAGCGTGGGGATCGTTGCGACTGAAGCAATCAACGACGCACTCAGAGCGTTTTCGCTCGATGCATCCAATCCAAGAGCCTCGACGGGCAAAACCTTGATGCGCTCGAAGCGTTGGAGCGTAAACGCGTCTTCCTCCGCGTACAGCACGCTGACGCCATTGTTGAGCAATTTGGGTTGCAAACCACCCATGACGTATCCTTCGACGACATTAACAAGCGCTTCACGATGTCTGGGTGTCGTGGCACAACTTTCAAATCGCCCACCAATCTTCAAAAGTGCGTCGAGGAAGATTTCACACAAGTCTCTCGCGCGCGCCCTCCAAAATTCAGCCGTCTCATCCTTTGTCAAAGGCTCTCCGTCTTCACCGTAAATCTTCATCCTGAGCGCCCAACGCGCGAGTCGTTGGTCTAAAACCCGAGTCACAACCTCAGCTTCGCGCAACGATCGTATGATGGTCCTGCAATCATCTGCATTTGCGAAAACGTTGGGATCTCCCCAAAGCCGCTGCAACTCCGCCGCGCGTTCGCACACCTTGGCTTCACCCACAACTTCCACGTGCTGCCCGGGAAACACAGCGGGTAAATTCAACGACGACTGTCGCTCTATGGACGGCGCTATAAAAGACGACGTCGGCGTCGCGTTATCCTCGTCCTCCTCGACGTCGTCGCCAAAGAAGTATCCCGAATCGCCACCCGACGACAGTCTCGCGCTCGACAGCCTCCCTCCGCTCTCCGGCGTCTTGAGCACCAACTCCATCTCTTGCTCGACGCCTAAATCTATATTGTGCAAATCCCGCGCACCACTCGGCGTGCCTCCTCGTCCACGTCGCGTATCTTCCCATTCATCGCCGTCTTCGGCGATTAACGACCGCCAGAGCGACGCGAACCAATCCGATACGCTGTTGACATTCTCCTCTGCAGTCGGGCGCCGAACGACGCGACGCGCGCGCGGTGGTGTCGTCATCCCCGGCGGCGGCGACGCCATCGGCGTTGTCGTCGCCGTCATCATCGACGGTGTCGTCGCCGCCGAACGCCGCCCCGTCTCGGCGACCGTCTCGTCACCGCCCGCGAACGTCGTTGACGCTGCGCTTTGCTTTCGTCGTCGGTCCGCGACGTCGCGCTCGTCATCCAAGAAAGTCTCCGTGAACGCGTCCAACGCCATGGCGTTCGTCTCTTTCGTGCGGTGCGCGGCGAATCACGCGTCGATCGCCATCGCGTCGCGCAGTGCGCACGGCGCGCGCGTGACGACGGCGCAATGGCGACACACAGATGAAGATTCATAGCATCGAAGAACATCCTTACAACAACAAGACACACTACTTAGATAATAAGGCGCATTGGTCTCATAACGAGTTCACGTGATGCGCCGGCGTGAGCAGCGCGACGTGGATACGTCCCCCAGACTCGCGCCTGGTGGCATGTATATCCGCAAACGCGCCGTCGCCGTCGACGCGTAGAGAAGCAAACGTCAATCGCGAATGAATGAATGAGTGGTCAAAATGTGAACAACAAACATTCGCACATTTACGCAATCACGGTGGTGATGGCGTGGATGGTGGCGTTGTCAACCTTGATGTCGTTCTTCTTGAAGCTCATGCCCGCGGTGGACACCTTCTTGCCAGACACCATGGTGATTTCAGCCGGGAGGCCCTCCGCCGCGGTGAACTTGCCCTTGGCGACGTGGTTCAGGAGCACATCCTTGAGGCCCGGGAAGTTCATGATTTCAACCTTGGACAAACCAGAAGCCTTGGCGAAGTCAGCGAAGGCATCATCGTTCGGGGCGAACACCGTAATCGGGCCTTCGCACGTGAATTCACCTTCAACGTCAGCCTGCGAAGATGGGTACGCAAAGTCAGTCTCGCGCGATGACGTGGCGCAAAGCCACAGGCTCCATCGCCCATCGCCCACGGCGACGCGCGACGCCCATCGCGATCGCCCATCGACGCACGCGACGCGCGAAGCGACAAAGATAATTTTAATCCTCAATGTACGCGCGCGCGCACGCCTCGACGCGCATACGCGCGCGCCCGAGACGCGCGCTGAACGCCCCATCCATAGGGGTCATCCTTATCCGCGCCATCGGTTTCGATCGCGCACGCACCTTGGTGATGGCCGCACCGAACAACGAATACGACGCCGCCTTGGCGATCATGCCTGTCGGGACGCGAACGATATAATCAGAAAAAATTCTTTACGCATATACACGCGCGCGGTCGCGGTCGCGGTCGCGGTCGACGCACGCATACGCACCGAACGCATCGTTGTTGTACTGCGCGCGAGAACGCCCATCGTCGTCGTGTCAGTCGCTTTATTCATCCTAATCCCATCGCGCGACGCGAGCGCGCGCGAGCGGCGAACACCGCGACGTACCGCGCGAGCGCCTTCTTCACCACCCTTGGAGTTCTTACGAACGATGGTTTGACCGCGGCTCGTGGTCTTCTTGGACACCACGGTCGTCGTGGTGGCCTTGGCGGTGATGGACATCTTGTGCGCGAGCATCGTGTGTGTGAGTGTGCGTGGTGTGCGTGACAGTGACGACGACGACGACGACGACGAGGACGAGGACGAGGACGAGGATGGATGGATCGGTCGGACATTCGGCGGTCACACCCCTCCCCACACGTCGCGCCGCGCCTGGTCGCGATCGGTCCACGACGCGCGCGTCGGTCGTTCCCCGTCGGTCGTTCCCCTCGAGGGTTTAGCGTAGAGACATCCGCGCGCGCGTCGTCGCGTATTCGACACCGCGCGCGTGGTATGTGATGTCACGCGCGTGGTGCGTCGTCGTCGACGACGTCGCGCGCGTGGATGTCGCGCGTAGTCGAGGGGTGGAATACGCCATCACGTGGGCGATTGATACATGGCGATGGGATGGGATTGGGACGTTGGGCGATGATGCGATGGGAACGCGCATGGGAATGGGACGTTGGGCGCGCGCGCGCGTGAGAACGCGCACCGATCGTTCGCGCGACCGTACACGGCGAATCGAGGCGGAGGAGGCGGAGGACGCGACGACGCGGAGGACGACGCGGAGGCGGAGGCGCTTGGGTGATAGACTGCGATTGCGATTGCGCATTGTCGTTCGTAATTCATTTAATTTCCGCGCGCGCGCGGGTTCGGTGGTGTGTGCGACGGACGGGTGGACGGGGACGCGCGCAGTGAGAC
>JACLAB010011893.1_pt1 | contig 29365 bp, 17 predicted proteins | sample 8027921 | NCBI WGS metagenome assembly JACLAB01 (sample SAMN15725117, study PRJNA655200) | protist metagenome | isolation source: fluorescence activated cell sorting (FACS) single amplified genomes of... | place: USA: West Boothbay Harbor, Gulf of Maine | collected 2000-07-19 | reverse complement strand
GCGAAAGGAGCGAAAATGTCGTCGAGATGTTTTCGTTGCGAGTAGATTTAAATCTTAACTCGTAATGCGTGGATGTTTCGGTGCTCTTTTCGTTCGGTTTCCGGACCAGATGATGGAACATTTTTTCCGTGTGAACGCTTTTTTGGAACTTTGTCGGCCAGACACGTTTTATCTTCTTCTTCTTTCCAATTTGATTTCTTTTCTTTGTGTTCACTACTAACCGACGACTTCTTCGCTTATTCTTCTTCACGCATAACAACAGAACTATTTAATGCACAATGGCTCCCGCGAAGTGCACCGTACCGAAACCGTCCTCCGTGGTGACCGCGGAAGTCGTGGCGTCTTTGCAAAAAGACGCCACGAACAAGAAAGAGCCGGAAACGAGAGCGAACGCGGCGAAGAAAATCGGGGAGTTGGCCACGAAATCGGGCGCTCAAGAGGAACCGTTCATGATTGAGTTGTTAGAAGTGGCTATTACCTTGGCCGGGGATAACAAGTCCAAAGACGTGAGAGAAGCGGCGGACCCGGCGGTGGATGCCATCTTGTCCAAGTTGTCGCCGTTTGCCATCAGAGCGTGCCAAAAAGCTATTTTCGCCGGTTTTGCCAGTCCGTTTTGGCAATCCAAGATGGCTGCGTTGAGAGTCATTGACTTTTTCGTCGGAGCTGCACCGAAGTCGGTCGCCGCGGCGTTGCCGGAATTGGTTCCGGAAATTGCGCAAGTCATGGTTGACATGAGAGATGAAGTCAAGGAGAAGTCTTCGGATACGATGGCCAAGGCGGCGTCGACGATTGGTAACTTGGACATTGAGCCGTTCGTACCGACGTTGATTGAGTGCATCGTCAAGATTGACGAAGTGCCGGAGTGCGTGCACAAGCTCGCCGCGACGACGTTTGTTCAACAAGTCGAGTCGCCGACCTTGTCCATTCTCGGTCCGCTTTTGATGAGAGGTTTATCGCACTCGCAAATGACTGCGATTAAGCGTAAATCCGCGGTTATCATCGACAACATGTGTAAGTTGGTCGAAGATCCGATGGATGCCAAACCGTTTGTCCCGAAGTTATTGCCGTTGTTGAAGAGAGCGATGGACGAAGTTGCCGATCCGGAATGCAGAACGGTTTGTACGAGAGCGTACAAGACGTTGTTGAACGCCGCCGGCGAAACCGCGGAATCCGCCGCCGCGGAAGCCGAAGATGCCTCTACTCACTACGATGAATCCATGGTTTCGAAGGAGTTACAAGCGCTCATGGTCACCGCAACTGGTGCCTCGGACGCGGACGTTGCGAAGTTTGTCGAAGATCCGGCGGTTGCGCCGATCTTTAATCACATTTGCGCCTTGTCCGTCAACGCGCTCTTGCAAAAGAACTTTGACAAGGACCAGTGGACCAAGTCGTGCGCGACGCCGTACATGAAAGTGTTTTACGCCGACGCGGATGCCTTGACGGCAACTTTGGTTTCCAAGGCCGAAGAGTTGTACTTGTCCACGAAGAAAGTCTTCGTAGTTGAAGACGAAGAAGGCGAAGACTTGTGCAAGTGCGACTTTTCCTTGGCGTACGGTGCGCTCATTTTGCTCAACAACGCCACTTTGCACATGAAGAAGGGTAAAAGATACGGTTTGTGCGGCCCGAACGGTTGCGGTAAGTCGACGCTCATGAAGGCCATCAACAACGGTCAAGTGGACGGTTTCCCGCCACCAGAAGAGTTGAGAACGGTGTACGTTGAACACGACATCCAAGGCGACGTCGGGGACATGAACGTCGTCGACTTCATCTCTGCCAATGATGTCATCAAGGAGCACGGAACGAGCAGAGATGAAGTCAAGAAGGTTTTGACGACTTTCCAATTTACGGAAACGATGCAAGAAGGTGCCGTCACCGCGTTGTCTGGTGGATGGAAGATGAAACTCGCCTTGGCGAGAGCGATTTTGATGAAGGCGGACATTTTGCTTTTGGACGAACCAACTAACCACTTGGACGTTAAGAACGTCGCGTGGTTGGAGGAGTATTTGATCTCTCAAACGACTATTTCTTCCATGATTGTCTCGCACGATGCCGGTTTCTTGGACAGAGTGTGCACGCACATCATCCACTACGAAACGAGAAAGCTTGTTACGTATAAGGGTAACTTGACTGAATTCATCCGTCAGTGCCCAGCCGCGAAGAAGTACACCGAGTTGTCCAACGACGAACTGAAGTTCATCTTCCCGGCGCCTGGTTTCTTAGAAGGCGTAAAGAACAAGGATAAAGCCATCGTCAAGGCGACCAACTGTTGGTTCAAGTACCCGAACACGGAGAGGCAAATTATCCAAGGCGCCTCGATCCAACTTTCTTTGTCTTCCAGAGTCGCGTGCTTAGGCCCGAACGGTGCCGGTAAGTCCACGTTCATCAAGTTGCTTACTGGTGAAGCTGAACCGGACCAAGGTACGGTTTGGAGACACCCGAACATGCGTTACGCGTACGTCGCGCAGCACGCGTTCCACCACGTCGAACAGCACTTGGAGAAGACGCCGAACGAGTACATCAGATGGCGATTTCAAACCGGCGAAGATAAGGAAAACTTGACCAAGGTCACCATGCAATACACGCCGGAAGAAGAAAAATTGATGAAGGAAAAGATCAACGTCACCAAAGAAGATGGCACGGTCATGAAGTTGGTTGTCGAAAAGATCATCTCTCGTCGCCAAAAGAAGAACAAGTACGAGTACGAAGTCAAGTGGGAGAACTTGTCCATGGACCAAACGACGTGGATGGAAAAGGATAAGCTCGAAAAGTGTGGTTTCACCAAGTTGATCCAACGCGTCGACGAAAGAGAAGCCGCGCGCGCTGGCTTGTACGCGCGCCCGCTAACCACCGCCAACGTCGAAAAGCACTTGATTGACTTTGGTCTCGAAGCTGAATTTGGTACGCACAACAGAATCAAGGGTTTGTCTGGCGGCCAAAAGGTTAAGTTGGTTCTCGGTGCCGCCATGTGGCAGCAACCGCACATCGTCGTCATGGACGAACCGACCAACTATTTGGACAGAGATGCGTTAGGCGCCTTGGCGTGCGCGGTCAAGGAATTCGGCGGCGGCGTTTTGCTCATCACGCACAACTGCGAATTCGCGGACGCGTTGAAGGAGGAAACTTGGGACGTTCCGGGTACCGGTGAAGTCATCATCACCGGTAACAGGTGGGGCCAAGGTAAAAAGGGTAAGGCTGAAAAGACGGACTGGGATGGACCGCAAGAGGACACCATCGACGCGATGGGTAACACCGTCAAGGTCAAGGGCCCGAAGAAGAAGTTGTCTAGAAAAGATATCAAGGCCAAGGCCAAGTCTCGCGCGATCAAGTTAGCCGCCGGCCAAGATTTGACCACCGATTCCGACTGGGACTTGGACGTCTACATCGGGGAAGACCCGTCCAAGGCAAAGAAGGCTGGCAAGGAATAAGTATGTGTACTTGGATGAATTAGAGTATTATATATGCGCCGTAGCCGAAAGCGAAAAGGAAAGAAAATTTCCTCTCGCGAAAGAGACGTTATTACATTTTTAAGAGACACAATATTATTACATAGACGAGATAGCAACATGTTTTAATTTGCAAACTTTGACTTTTATCACGATTTATCATCATCATTCATTCATTCGCGCGTAGTATAAAAACATACTCTCTCCTCTCGTCGCGCGCTTTACTCCTCGCGTTTTGTTGATTTCTCATCGATTCTCACAAGTCACTTGTTTCTCTTTTTTAACGAACGTTTGTTTTCTGTTTCAAATTTCTTCAGATTAAAGCAGGCGCAAAGGAAAAAAGGGGGATGTTATTCGCGGCGCAAGAAACGCCGCTGTTCGTTTTAAACGACGACGAGGCTCTTTTCGCGAACGAAAGAGGACGCGCGGAAGATGCGAGCACTCGAAACATTACTGCTCATTTTAAAAACAACGAAGAAGAAGAAGAAGAAGATCGAACGCGAATTGAAAAGAAACAACAGAATGACTTTTCCTCCGGCTCCGGCGATATCGTTCGATTGCGAGATGGGAGTTTACTGTCCTGGCGAACGACGAGCGGAAAGAATGCGGTCGAAATCGTCTTGTGGCGGGAAGAGCGCGATGGGGAACGAAGAGAGAATGCTGCGAGCAGAGCGGTGAAGACGATTGAAATCACGTTTCCAACTGACACCAAAAACGAGCTGTGCGCGAAAAGCGTCGTTTTGGCGCCGACATCTGTGAACGACGACGGCGCGTCGTTGTTTCGCGTGATCGCGTGTAGTCGAACGGTGCATACTAACGGGAAAGTTTTGGAAATGTACGTGGCTACCGTGGAGGAGTCTGCGGATAAATCGTCGTTGCGATTGAAAGGAGGCGCGGTGGCGAAGAAAGCGGTGAAATTGGAAACGGCGGGGTTGGGAGACTCGGTGACGTGCGCAGGATTGGTGAGCGGTGCGGGCGAACGGTCGCCGATCGTGTGTGTAGGTGGTACGGACGGGCGAAAAGTCGTTTTCGTGGACGTTTTATCCGGCGAAGCGCTTTCGGAGATTGCGGTTGGGAGCCAATCGATATCGTCTTCCTCGGCTGCGGCTATTGGGAGTTCGTTGTTGGGAAAGTTTGGGATTAGCCTCGGTGCAAAAGGAACCATGCCGCCAGTAGTGCACGTATCGCCCAGACTGATCGAATTAGATGGGTCGATGGTGACAGTGATAGTCACCGGGGATGGGGCGGTGACGTGCGTTACTTCGTCGACAGCGAATACGAAGGGGGCGTTTGGCTCAAACTCGCAAGCAAACAGACGCGTATTGTTTCGAATGATGTTACCAAAAGGAGCTTTGAAAAGTGATGCGTTGATCACTTCTTCATGTCGCGAAAATGACACAACGAATTCGGCTCCCCAAAACTGGTTCGTTACGGGAGCGCGGGCGACAGCTGGCGGCAATTTAGTGGTCTTTGGAAACGAAGATTTAGGTAGGGAACACGTTACCGCGTATACGTTTGTGAGCACGAACGAAATCCGACGCATGTCTACGTTTACTATCACTGATAGTGCTGATAGCGTTCGAGACGTGTATTTCGACTCCGAGAGTGGGGAGATCTTCGTCTTCTTTTCGAGTAACTGCGTTTCGAAATGGTCCGTAGCGGATTCGTTGAGGGTCGTTGAAACTTTAGAATCTGATTTAGCCAAGTTTGAATCGTGGGCCATCAACGGTGTAGGTTCCGAAGCTGCTTTAAGCGCTTTGAGAATATCGTTTTTCGGAGATTTGAATGATGTTGGAGTCGATAAAAGCGAGATGCACACGTTTGCAAAGATTTTAGCCTCGGAGATTTCAGAGATTGGTCTAGATAGAGGGGTGAGCGCGGCAGGATTTCGTCGAGCACTTGGCAAGGACTTTGAAAGCGATGGAACGTCGATTGTTGATGATATAGCCGCGACTTTAGCTTCATCCTCGGAAACAGTCGATGATCTTGTTCAGAATTGGGGAGAGTTCGTGAAACGATACGTCGCTGAATGGAAACTAGGGAACCTCGGGGTTGCTTTTTCCGTTGTGAAATCGTCCACGGGCGCGGAAAAAGAAGAACTATTATTCTTGAGAAAAAGTGGTATCAGCGCACTCGCGACGAGTGGAAAGAACGCTTCATCGTCTGGAGCGCACATGCGGTTCCAAAACGACGCGGTTGAAAATGCGACCTCGTTACTTTCTCGAGCGGCGGGGAATTCTGTCGAACGCATGGCAAAGTTGCTCGGGTGTAACTTCTGCGGTCTCGAGAATCGCGAAGCTGTCGATTGGCTCGACCTTGCCACGTGTGAAGCGACTGGTACTGGTGGCCTTAGTATGACTGGTAGAAGCTCCTCGAGCAGTGCACACGATGCGTTGTTCAGGGACCAAAGACGCTTGCTCCAACGCCAAACGATTTTGACTGTTCGAAAAGCGTGGGAGTCGCTGATTGTAAACGATAAAGATTTGGCGGCGTGCGCACAAAGTATTGAAGCAGCTTTATCTCAGAGCGTTCATGATATTGCGTCTTCTTCATCCTCTTCCTTCACGTCGGCGAAGAAGCTGCGCATGCTAGCACACAAAGCGTTCGGGTTTGCCATGTTGCTCCGATTAGCCTCAAAAGGCAGCGCCTGTTCAACGCCAAAAAAGGTTTCGAACGATGCATTTACTTTGTTACCGCGTGTTCTCTTAGTTTTTGCGCTTTCTTCCGCGCTTTCCTCCGTCTGTGCGTTGGATCCAGATACAATTGCTATCCAAGCATTCGCGAAACAAAGAGGCGATCCGGCGATGGTGGTAGTTGATCTTTTTCGTCGAGGCGAAATCGAAGCTTCAGAGAAGATTGCGCTGGCATTTTTAGGCAGCGCCATTCCGGGTGATTACGAGAAGAAAAGTGAAGAGGATGAAAGTCTGTTGTGCTACGAAGGCGAGCGACCGGCGTTAGCCTTCGCGCGTGCGTTGGCAATGTTGGCGAGAAGAGCTGCACAAACGAGTCACTCGGACGAAGAAGCTTCGAGATTGTTTTTCCAAGCGGCTTTGCGTTTAGAGAAAGTTGACGACAGCGAGAATAAAATCCTAGCGGAAACGGCAAGAACGATTCGCACTTCGATACTTGGTGACGATGACGACGATGCCAAGAACGCGCAAGATCGAGGAAGAGGAGCGCAAGATCCGCGCACGTACGATGCGCTTGAGCATCACGAAACGGTCGCGTTAGCGTTTGAACGCGTCTTCTCCTCGCGTCTTTCTCACGCCTCTTTGAAATTCACAATGGCGGCAATCTCTGAAGCCGAGCTCGTCACTGAATTTGAATCGCAGGAAGATGCAGCTAGGCTCATCGACGCTAAAGAAAGACTTTGGCACGCGTCTCTGCGACGCGCTTGCGACGAAAACGATTTCGTTTCTGCGTTCGTTTCTACACTTTTCATGTACAATTCCCCGGCGGCGGCGAGACATTCGAACTTTTCAGGTGTACGTGCACTTGTCGAATCGGCATGCGACGCAATGGGCGTGAACTGTGGTGCGACGGCGGATATTGGTCGAGTGATTAAATCGTTGCCGTTTGGAGAGGCGATTTACGCGGCGAGAGAAACGCTTGAAAGAAAATCTCGAACGCACAAGTTGAATCACCAGTCTCAAGACGACAAAGACCAAGGAACTGCTACAATCGTTTCTCCGTCGGAGATTTTATATTCCATGCTCGTCGATCGTTGGGAGTTGAAGGACGCCGCGTTAGTCGCTGCCCAAGACGCCGTCCGCTTCGGCGACGAAGCTCGACGAAAAGTTTGCGAAGCCGCGAAAGACCCGCAAAACGCGCAACTTCGAGACGATGCCATCGAGTCAGTTCAACGTCATTTGCACGGTTTAGAAAAGTCTTTAGCCGCGTTGACCGCGACAAGAAGCGACGAGAGGTGCGGTACCGACGGCGAAGTGTTTTTTGCACCGACGCACGACGATTTTGGAGAAGAAAGCACGGACGATGAAATGCACGTCGAAAAAGGATCCTCAGAGTCCTCGCAAGAAGAGATCGTATTTGAAAAACTTCGCATTCATAATGACGACAACGACGAAGGCAACGATGTTGCACGTCAGAATCAAGAACCACCGAACGACCGCGCGCCTCCACCAAAACCGAAACGACACAAAAAGCTCCATCCTCCAACGGGAGACGACGAGATTGGCGTTGGTTCGCCTCTTGCGGCGATGGCGAGAATGGTCGCGCTCACAAAAGCGCGTCTTCTTCTTTTAAAAAATGATGCCTATTTAGAAGAGCTCGCGATTGAAAAGCAGAAGTTCACCAACATAGCTTCCTTATTCGATGAGAGCGCGGTAAAAGTTGTGTGCGAGAGTTTGTTAAAGCGCGGATTCTTCGATGACTGTTCGGATTTGGTTTCTTTGTGGTTTTCAAACCACGAGTTGCGCGACGTCGCGAGTCAAATATCATGTTGCGCCGGTGCGTTTGCGGCAGAAACGATTCAGCATTCGAGCGAGAGTCATCATTCGGCAAAGTTACCGATTGGTTTTAAATGTGTGAAAGTTTCGAGCTCGTTATCGAACAGCTCAAATACCCTCGCCAATGAGAACCCGTGGGTGGCGTCGAGAAAAATCGTGGACAAGTTTGAAAACGTGGAAACGAATGGGATGATTGCTCATTCCGCGTGTTTAGGCGCCTTAAGCGTGAACCCAGATCTCGAGTTACCTTTATTTCTCACAGAAAACGTGCATTGCGATAAGCTCATTTCGCTGTATTTGAAGGCGAATCGTCCGGCGTGCGCCGCTCGGGTGGCTCTGAAAGAGTTGGAGCTTTATTCGCGCGCGAGTGCGATGAAACGCGTTAAACATAACGCCGTTTGGCTTCCCATGGATGCTTTCCACGCGGTTCAAATTGCGCTCGATGACGACGCGTTCTCAAATAAAAAGAAACACATATCAGGTGCTTTGAGAATCGCGATTGATTCGCATCGAAACCAACTGGAGAAAGATGCGAAAACACTCGCTCAGGTGCACCAGATGTATTAATAGCAAATAGCAATAAAAAGCAATAAAAAACACAATAAGCGCCAAAATTACGTACCAGTTGGTACTAGGAAATAGACAAACTACATGCATGCCAATCATGGTCAAAATTACAAAAAGCTAATCATTCTCTTAATAACTCTTGGCGAATATGCATACCTCTTTCGCTGGCTTTCCAGTTTGGATGCAGTTTCCAACCGAGCTCGGTTGTTCAAAAGGGAAGCATCGGATGGTCGCCCCCGTTTTCTCCTTGATCTCCTTCTCTTCCTCGTCCGAACCTTCCCAAGCGCACCTCGCCCACTTCCCGTCCTCGATCGTTTTTTCTAAATCCGCCATCGTCGCGCAATCGACGATGTTTTCGTCTCGAAACTTTCTCGCTTTTTCCAACATCGCGTCTTGGATCTCGTCCAAAATCACGTTGATTTTCTCCACTAACGACGCTTTTTCCGCGGAAACGCCAAACTCTTTGCCTTCTTTACCCGGCACGTCTCTTCTGGCCACAACGCACGCGTTCTTCTCGACGTCTCTGGGACCGATTTCAATACGAATCGGCACGCCTTTCATCTCCCAAAAGTTGAACTTCCATCCGGGCGATTTCGTATCGTCTGCATCAATCTTCACGCGAATGCCCGCTTCTTTCAATATCTTCGTAATCGCATCGCACGACGCCATCACCGATTCCTTATCTTTATTCTTTTGCCAAATCGGCGTCACGATGACTTGCACCGGTGCTAATTTCGGCGGCAACGTCAATCCCTTATCGTCGCCGTGCGTCATAATCACGCCACCCATCATTCGCGTACTCACGCCCCAGGAGCTTTGATACACGTTCTTTGCTTTCCCGTCGGTATCTAAAAACGTCGTCTCGAAAGCTTTTGCAAAGTTATCGCCTAAATCGTGCGAAGTTCCGGCTTGTAACGCTTTCTTATCACCCATCATCGCCTCCATGGTAAACGTCGCCTTCGCGCCCGCGAAACTTTCAATGCTGGATTTCTTTCCAACGATGACAGGCATCGCGAGCGTCTTCTCCGCGAATTCTGAATACACTTTAATCATTTCCATGGCCATCGCGTTCGCTTCTTCCGCGGTTGCGTGCGCCGTGTGTCCTTCTTGCCACAAAAACTCTAACGTTCGAATAAATGGCCTCGTTCGCATCTCCCATCGGTGCACGTTACACCACTGGTTCAATTTAATCGGCAAATCTCGATAACTTTGAATCCACTGCGAAAGCATGTGGTTCACGATAGTCTCCGACGTCGGTCTCACCACTAACGGTTCCTCCAACGTTTTCCCACCTCCTTGCGTGACTACGGCCAATTCTGGAGCGAATCCTTCCACGTGCGACGCCTCCTTCGTAATGAACGAATACGGAATCAACTGCGGAAAATAACAATTCTCCACCCCTCGCATTCCAAATTGTTCGTTCAAAATCGTCTGCGTCGTCTCCCACATGGCAAACCCGTACGGGCGAATAACCATAGTCCCTCTCGCCGGTCCGTAATCGGCCAGTTCGCACTCTCGAATGACGTCCAGGTACCACTTGGAGAAGTCTTCCGAGCGCGGCGTCACTTGCGCTTCCGCCTCTTTCCCTCCTTTACCGCCGCCGTCGTTCTTCTTCTTTTTATCGCTGCTATTCTCTTCTTTATTTTTTTTCGCTTCTCCGGCCGACGGATCCGCTTTCGCTTTCAGTTCCTTCAACACCGCCACGGCTGCTTTCACGTCCTCGTCCTGGTTCGTTTTCCCGGACGCTTTCAAAGCTTTAATCAAATCGCCTTGTTTTGCAATCGCGTCGGCGACATCACCTGACGTCGCCGCGCTGCTGCTGCTGCTGCTGCGGGTAACGACCGACGACGTAAACGACGTAAACGACGTTTGGGTAAAGAAGAAACGTTTACCACCACCACCACAAAAACCACCACCCGTTTTCCTGTTTTCATTCTCCCTAATAGTCGACGACGCGCTGAAAAACGAAGAAACCGAAGGAATTGGTTTCGCCGCCGGGACGACGGGCGTCGAATTTAAAGCAGACGACGACGTCGTACACGACGACGTATTCGTACACGACGACGTAATCGCGGGCGAAGAAAAACACCCGCAAGAAGGAAACCACCACCCCTTAAAACTGTTTCGGCGGCTTAAATGTCGTCTCGCCGTCGTCGTCGTCGTCGTCATCATCATCGTCGTATTGGTAAAAAAATGTCTTCTTTTCGTCGTCGTCGTCGTTTGCCTCCTCCTCAAGAACACGTTCGTATTCGTCGCGGCTGCAACAAAAGTCATTTATTTCTTTTCTCCGTCTTTTGTCTCTCCCTCTCTTCTCGCGCGGAGAACACAAAGAAAGCTGTCTTTATATATACGCACCGTGTGTGTTTGTGCGTTGTTCTGTGGGAAATTTTATCTCTTTTTTTTATGTGTTTTGCCCAAAATTTTATTTTTTTGGTCTTTTTTGGGCACACTTTTGCTGCGTCTCTCTCACATCACCATGCTCATGATGATGGAGAGAAGAGTTTTCACGCGAGAGAGAAAACACAATTTGAAAAAAAAAATTAAAAAAAAAGAGGAATCTCATCATCACCACACTAAAATCTCCGCACAACTTTTCCTTTTCCTCTCTTCCTCTCGGTCCTCTTCGTCGTAAAGAAGGAAGAGCGCGGAGGAAAGAAGGTCGCTTTTCCGTATTTATACAGTAAAACCTACTCTTTTTTCACGCAAAGGCGAGTTTTATTAGGAAAAGAGAGAGCGTTGCATTGTTATTTTTTTTTCCCTTCTTTTAGTGTGTTTTTGAAACCTCAGAGGGATGTCGTCGATGGTTTTTTCTTCGCGCATCTCCTCCTCGGCGAAGGCGACTTTGAGCCCAGGAAATGAGAACGAGCGCGCAATCAGGAGGAGGAGGAGGAGGAGGAGAAGAAGCTCGATTTCCTCGTTGTCTGAATCGTCGTCTTTAACGAAGAAGAGGAGGAATTTTTGTTGCGCGTTTGTGACGAGCAAAAAAAGGAATATTGGCGGCGTCTTTTTCCCCAACACATCATCATCATCATCGTCGTCGTCGTCGTCGGGGAAAGAGAGGAGGAAAACAACAACTTTAGCGAGTAATGCCACGAAGGATTTGACGACGACGAGGATGGGAAAAGAGCGTTCGATGACCAGCAGAGCACGACGGTACCAAATCAACAAAAGAAGACTCTCTACTACCACCACTTCGTCAGCCACGGCTTCGAACCGAGGAGGCGAAACCGCCAACGCGAGCGGGTTAGCCGTGGGTGGCTTTGCAGCCGTGAAACCTTTACTTTCTAGATTATTACCAATGAGTGCGATGTTTTATTGCATGGCGTTTGCGAATTCAATCTTGGACGCGTTGAAAGATACGCTGGTCGTGACTGCGTTTGGCGGCGCCGAGCAGATTCCGTATTTGACGGTGTACGCGGTGTTGCCAATGTCGTTGTTGTTCGTGTCTTTGTTTACGAAACTGAGCCAAAGGTGGGGTAGGGAGAAGCTGTTTTATGCCGCGATTGGAACATTCATAAGCTTTTTTGTGCTGTTTACGATTGTGTTGTACCCGATGCGCTCGGTTTTGCACCCGGTGGACTTATCCGTGCAGTTGTTGAAATGGCTGCCGAGCGGTTTGAGAGGCGGCATCGCGGTCTTTACGAATTGGACGTATTCATTGTTTTACGTGTTTAGTGAGTTATGGGGCGACGTCGTTTTGTCGTTGCTGTTTTGGGGTTTAGCGAACGAGACGACGTCGTTGCACGACGCGGCGATTATATATCCGTTGCTCGGTATCGGGGCGAACGTCGCTCAGGCGAGTTCTGGGTTTATGATGAAATGGGTCACCGGGAGTGGAAATTTCATCTCTTGGGATGCTAAGCTCCGCTTTTTAATGACGGTAGTTTTAACGTGTGGTGGGTGCGCGACGTTGATTCACGCGTACATTTGCGATAAGCAAAGGCGACGGTTGTTGAAGGTTGAGAAGAAGAATAATAAAATTACGCCCGAGAAGAATGAAGAAAAAAAGAAAGTTTACGACGTCTATTTGGACGACGCGGACATCGATGAAGCGAGCGAAGAAGACGATTCGAACACAGAGGTGGCTAGGATTGAAATTCTTCCCATCGAAGATATACAAAAGAGTAAAGACGAAGATTCCATGGACGAGTCAGAGCTTGTGCAGAGAGAACTTTCGCAACGGGTAGGAATGACGGAAAGCGCACCGCCGACGAAATCGCAAATGGCAAAAAGAAATCGGTCGAAGTCGAAAAGAGGTTTGTTTGATGCGTTGAAGTTCGTCGCGAACTCGCCAGAGTTGTCTTGCTTAGCCGTGATGGCGATTTCACAAGGCATCTCTACGATTTTGTTCCAAGTCGCCTGGAAGACGCAGTTGAGAATTTTACACCCCGACCCGACCGCGTACGCGCAATTTATGGGCAACGTGCAAATGTACTCTGGATTCGTAACTGGAATATTTATGATCTCCGCACCGTTTCTGTTTAGGAACATCGGGTGGAAAGGAACCTTATCGATTACGCCAAAGTGCGTCATTATTCTCGGTTGGTTCTTCTTCGGAACCTCGATTTACGCGTCCCGAGTTGGCCTTTTGTCGCAAACGAGTTATTGGCTTCCAATTTTAGTTGTTGGCGGTGCTGCAATTTACATTGTCGAACGAGCGGCGAAGTTTTCGCTGTTCAAACCAGCGGAAGAGATGGTGTATATTGCATTAGACGATGAGGCGAAATCTAAAGGTAAAGCCGCCGTGGACGTGCTAGGTTCGCAATTTGGCAAAACTGGTGGTAGTTTCATGCAACAAGGTCTGCTATTTTGGTTCGGGAGCATTATCGCGGCGTTACCAGTCATGGTTTTCTTTCACTCGACCATTGCATTGGTATGGTTAGCGGCGGTGTACACGCTCGCGGGGAGAAGAGAGGCGCAGCTTGACGCGGAAGTCAAAGGCGATTAGAGATTTTTAGAAAAAGAAAGAGAGAGAGGAAAAACATAAAATTAGATGAGATGAGAGAGCGAGTATATAATATATAGAGGAGTTGTTGTAAATCTGAACGCATTTGAATACGAGTCATGCCACTAAGGCGCCCGCTAGCGTGAACGCGTAATCACCCACGCTCGAGAAAGGGTGATACCGCGTCGTATCTAAAACATACATCAACATCCACAGCGCGGATGGGCGGATTAAAAACCATTTTCGAAAATCAACGTCATCAACCACATTCCGCGCTTTTAAACTCGCCCCAAACGTGGACCAGTTCAACAACCAAATCAATCCGAACAGAGAGTGTTCCCACATCTGCGGCAACCCTTCTCTCAAGTTCAATAAATCTCCGTGTTGAATGGCCAACGCCGTCGGTACTAACTGCAAACTAAACAAAAGAACTCCAAGCCAAACTAACAAAACGGACCGTTTATCATCCTTCGTAACGAAAAAGACGTAGATGTACGTCAAAGTGTGCCAAACGAACGGCAAAGCGCACCCGTACAAAGCAATCGCGTCCAACGGCGCCAACGCCTCGCCTGAATTCAATCGACACAACTGCCACGTCATGACGAGCTGGAACGCAATCGATCGAAGCGATAACTCCTGTTTTCTCCAACCTTTGTTTTGTGCTAACGGTATGCCGCTTAACGCGCACGCCGTGGCTAATAGAACCGATATCGAAGCCGCGACGCTCCAATCCCCTACTCCCGTTGTGAGTGTTGTTGCTTCACCTACTAATGCACTTTTACTCATCTCTCCTCCGAATATCGCGCCGTAATCGTTTCGGCACCACTCGTAGATGACGTCAAAACCTAAAATTGAATACAATCCTCCACTCACAGAGTGCGCGTGAAACCTATCCGCTCGCGTCCACATCCTCTTCGCCTTCGATTGAATGGAATCCTTCACATCTTTATCCGTATCTTTGACTGACGAAGATGATGAAGTGGACGCTTCGTCGTTGGAGGACGCGCGAAGTGCGGCGGCCGTTCGACTGTGCGTTTTCTTGAGGCGTCGAGAAGGTTTCGGTTTTGTCAACGGGTGGTGGTTCGCCGCGAGCTCGCCCGCGCTGGCTCGCATTGTAAAAAAAGTGAAGCATGATGGAGTAGAGTGTTCCTTGTTTGTTTATGGGTTGGTATATGTGCTCTCTTCTCTTAACATGTATAATATCGCTCTTCTCTCTTTGTTCTTCTATGTATAAATCCTCCTCGGGGCTCCTTCCTCTTTCTCTCTCTTCGTGACGATCATAACCTCGACTTCAACTGTTTCAATTCCATGGTCAATTTTTTGATGTATTGATCTTTAACGTCCGGCGCTCTTCGCGTGACAAAGTTAAATTGTCCAGACGCCAAGTTCAACATGATTTCCTCGCTTCCACCAGGAATCGCGTACGCTTTCACTTCTCTGTATATGCGTTCGACTCGGACGCCTTTACCACCTCTCGTATATCCAGCGCCGCCGAAGACTTGCATCGCGCTCGAGGCGCAAAACTCCGCCGTTCGCGACGAGGCGAGTTTGAGCATGGCGATGTGCCCGCCTAATTTTACGTTTTGTTCCGATTTTTTCATCGTGTTCATTTGGAACGTAATGTTCTCTAACCACGCGTGTAATGATTCAACTTTCGTGGCCATCTCGCCAATTTTGTGTTGAATGACTTGGTGTTCGATTAAAAACTTACCAAACGTTCGTCGCGATCGAGCAAACGATAGCGAATCTTCCACGCAAATCCTCGCCATTCGACACGCTTGGGCGGCTAACAACCACCTCTCGTGGTTGAAGTTATACATGATTTGTTTAAATCCACCACCGACTTGACCGATGATGTTTGTTTTCGGCACTTTCACGTTATCGAATTCAATATACGTCGTCCCCGAAGGCCAAACGCCCGTGCAATCCATCTTCGTCGTCGTTACGCCGGGCATAGTTCTCTCCACCAAAATCATCGACAAACCTTTATGCGCCGAGTTCTTATCCCCGGTTCTCACCGCTACGGTAAAATAATCCGCGTAGATCCCATTCGTGATCCACTTCTTATTCCCGTCGACGATAAAGTGCCCGTCGCCCGAGTCTTTCGCGGTGCAGGCCAAATTCGAGACGTCCGACCCAGCCCCCGGCTCGGTGATGCACAAACAAATAATCTTCGTCCCGTTTAAACACTCTCGAATGACTCGATCGCACTTACCTTGGTCCATCGGCATCCCAAAATTAATCAAAGGCGGTAAACCAATCCCTAACCCACCCATGAGCGCCCACGCGATGCCACCCCCACACCTCGTCCCTTCGTCCACGTTAATCAACTCGTGAAAGTAATCGTAATTCGCCGGCGCTGGCGCGTCCGTATATTTCGACGGCCACGGCGCGCCAACCACCCCTGCTAAAATCCCATACTCGGCGGATTTCCGGTACATCAACTGAATGTACTCCTTACATTTCGCGTGGTTGTTCAATACCGCTTGTTTGTCCCAATCGTCCACGATTGGTTCCACCTCGTTCTCGAAAAACGAGCGTATTTTCGCGCGCCATTCAACGTGCGATTGGTTGTAGAACGGCGAGTGCAAATTTTGGTCTGTTTTGTTTGGGTGATTGTTTTCAGGTTGTTTATGATGGCGAAGAAGAGAGGAGGACGTGGTGTCAGCGCGAATCGTACGAATCAAACAGAGCTGTTTTGTTGCGTACAAAAGGAGAGAGAGAGAGAGAGAGAAAGAACGGCTGTTCCGAACCACCGACCGATGTGTAATGTAAACGCGTAATGATGTGTTTGCGTAACGGAATCAATTCGGTAAAAATCTCCAATCGAGAGCATAAACACACATCGCGCAGAAAGAAGTAATAGAGAATACTACCGATACAATAACGAGACGAAAAAGAATAACAACGAGAAAGAAAAGTAAAGCACGCACACCAAGACGGTTCCGATAAGGGTACCTCCGCCCCGAACGGTTCGTATTTCACCAGCGGCTGATGATGACTCATTCTTTTTATGTGCCGCCAATCGAGAGTTTTTTTGAGAATAAGTGACGCGACAAAAGTTTCGACAATTAAGTTCTAAACCCTATGAGCTGCGCCTCTTTCTTTCCTCTTTTTTTTCTTCTCTCATCGAAAAACGTCAGAAAAGAACAAAAGAAAATGTCAGCAACAAAGCAATACATCCAAGCGGAAACGTCCTCGCGCATCGACGCGTGCTTCGGCGGCGTCGTCGTCGAACACGAGAGTCACAAGTTTCAGTATTACCAGGATAGGAATAAACGGTGGCCGTTTACGTGTTCGGAGAAAGGATGTGCGTTGTTGTTCTTTGTTTGAAGTTGAGCGTTCAAAATTTTCTCGATCTCTAATCTTTTCTCTTCGTCTTCTTCTCTCTTTCTCTCGACTGAACGTAGTACCCAGAACCAGAGGCGTCGTCGTCTCTGCGTTCGATTGGTCGGAGGAGAGACGAGGAATGCTCGTCCGGCGGGCGCTTCTTTGTTTTCTTCTTCTGCGCTTTCTTTCATTTTAAAAAGAAAAAAATTGGTTCTCTTCCCTCACGTGGTGTGGTGTGGTTGGTCCTAAAAAGACAAAATATGATGACGCTTTGTTTGTACTGACATTTTCTTTCTCTCGACAACACTCCTGCAACAAACAAAAACAGACGCGTTACTGACGAAACTGATGACATCCGTCACGCCGGTTTTGAAATCTATTCGCCAAGAAATCACGGATTCCGGGAAGAACATCGACGAGACGCTGGAGAAAGGCCGCGAGATTTACGCGAGGAAACCCGCCATCAAGAACGAAGACGTCACGTGGTCGCAAGAGGAATACGCCGATTTGGGGTTGATTTTTGAGTACTGTCGGTATAAATCTATTCAGAGGTTGACCGAGGCGTGGTCGACGTTCGAGAAGGCGAAGAAGAAGCGCTTGTTTGAGTTTGTGGATCGAAAGATACAACAGATGGACGAGAGAAGACAGAAACCGAGGGAGACGAACGAGTACGACGCGGACGCCGCGGTTGAGGCGGCCAAGGAAGAGGAAGAGGACGTGGAGAATGTTTTTTTACGCGTGGCCTCTTTAGGCGGGGGACCTGGATTTGAACTCTTGGCGTTTAAGTGGTTCGTCGAGTACGCTTTTCGAACGAGCTACGACGCGAAGAAACACGGCGACGTGGAGTTGATCAGCTTGGACATCGCCGAAAGCTGGGAAAAAATCTGCAACCAGTTACAACCGATGAAGTTTTCCGCGTTTGATTTGGTCAAAGATGGCGACGCGCTGTTGGAAGAAAAGTGTGGCGGTCCCGTGGACGTCTTGTTGCTTTCCTACGTCGCTAAAATGTACTGCTGTAACGACGAGTGTTACGAGTGGGTTTCCAAGAAAATCAACGACCGACAAGTTTCGATCGCTTTTGTCATCTCCAGAGACGAGAAAATGGAAGAGTTTGTTCGCGGTTTCGAGAAGAAAGGTGTTTTAGTGACGCCATTGATGGACCAAGCGTTGGGTAAAGACCACCGTTTGTTGGCGTTGACGCGTCGATTGGATGAAGACGTCTCCAAAGCCATCGAAAAGCTCGAATTAGAAGACAATAGAAGAAAAAGTATAGACAAAAAAGTAGTCGCGGAGGACGACGACGGGTGGACCGAAGTCCACAAAGAGAAGGAAATTCCGCCAACCTTCCCCAACGTCCCGTACGTGGAGCACCGCAAAGCGAAGGTGGACAAGTACCAAAACAAAAAAGCCTCCAGCTACCATCACCACGACAGAAACAACGGCAACAACCCGAAGAGCGAATCGTACTCGAATTTTTCGAGAAACGCGCACGGGAAGGAAGTGTATTCCAGAGGAGGTGGGCGCGGTGACGGTGGTGGCAGTGGTGGTGCAAAAGGCAGTCGCTGGTAACTTTTTACATTGTTTTTGTAACAACAGGTACTCGTATTAAAAAACTCTATTACTTAATCAGTCTCTTCGCGCCATCCAATCCTCCTCGTCTCCAAAATAATACCCATCCTCCGCGATCTCCTTCTCCGTTAACGGTAAAATAAACTCTGGATCTTTCGTATTGTACACCTTCTTCAAATCTTTCGGCACGTCCTGCAAAGTCTTCGCGAACGTCTCTTGCATGTACTTATCGAACAACTTCTGTTCGCCTTTCGTCGGGTTCTTCGGCAACACCGGCACGTCTTCAATCTGCCCGACGTAATACTTCTCCTTGACAATTTCCGGCTGATCCTTCCTTGCAACCGCAATCCACACGCCTCCTTTACTATCCACCACCATCCCATCTTTCCCGTTATACGTGATTATTCCCTCATCTTTCGAAACTTTGAACAAGTTCCCGTCCTTGGTCTTGTACGCGACGATATCGCCCGGCGTGTCTCGGTTGTACAGTTGCATCGCTAAGTTCGATCGGCCTTTATCGATGTATTGAGGATTCAAAACTGAAAGCAAAGCGACGAGAGCGAACACTCCGTACGGGTTTAACACGTACTTCTTCAGCACGTTCTGCCATCTCGGCGGCACTCCTCTCGGATTTGGAGGATTCTTGTTGTTGTCGTTCCTCTCGTCGTCGTCCTCTTCGTCCTCCCAGTACGAGGAAAACCTGTCGTTCGTGGTGGTGGTTAATGCATTCCTCGTCGGTGCCACGAACGGCTTCAAACCTTCTCTGCGAACATCTCTCTGATTTCTCTGCCTTCGTAGATTCTCCAGCGCGTTGTTTTCTTCTTCCGTTTGCCCCTCGTACCCGCCCGCGTTGATTGGGAACCCTCGCTTCGGGAACCGCTTTTGTCTTCGCGATGGTCGTTGGCGGCGAAAATTGGACGACGATTGTACGACGTCGAAGTTGACGACATGAAGGGACAGCGCGTTCGTTTTTACGCGAGAAGAAGAAGTACAAGACGCAGAACGATGTCTCGCCGACACAGTGATGGGAAGCGCGCGATGATGAAACAACAGCGATGATGTCATGCTTTAAGAAAGGGAAAAGGCGTGCAATTGAAATGGCGAGACTTAATTGAATGAAGGAAAGAACACACGCGTCGCGCGTCGAGAACGCCGCGTTTACGCGTATACTAGTAATCAATCGATGCATTAAAACGCGATCATCTCCCGACGTTGTCAATTTGTTGATTCAACTCGTTGATTTCTCGGTTCTTCTCTTCGATTTTCGCCCGGTATTCCTCGATGCCTCTTTGCGCGTTTAAAAACGCCTGTTGCACTAACCCGGAGTTGGATTGTTCCATGTGCGGGAAGCATTCGACTCCGAAATTTTGCATGATTTGTTTGATTTGTTGTTCGAAGTACATCACTTCCGCTTGGAGTTTCGTTCTCTGTTTTATGCGAGGGGGTAGTTTTGGAATAGGAAAGACACATCATCGTTTGTCGTCAGTGAAGAGAAGATTTGAGGAGGAAGCTTTAAACGCTCGAGGACCGCCGCGAGTGGGAGAGATGACGTTCGAGACCATCACCCCATCGGGTGTCGGAGTTTTGTTTCGCCGTCGTCGCGTTCTGATTGCGCCCCGCGAAAGAGGCGCAAAGAGAGAGACCGCGAAAGAACAAAAAAGAGAACAAAAAAGACGCACGATGGAGACGAGTTTCGTGGTTTCGGCGGCGTTTTGGGCGCCAGTCGTCACGGAATCCCAGAACGACATGGCGGTCTTCCTCGCGATTAGAGTTTGGACGGAAATGGTGCCGATTTTTTGTGACGCGGCCTCTAAAGGAAGCGAAAGAGAAAAAATTCAGCGTAAGCAGCAGAGGACGCGAGAAATCGCTCGCGACGAGTAGTATTACACGGATAACTATTACGTAGTATTTATTATTGAATGCAACAGTTTTCGCTGGTTTTCGCGCCGCCACCCGAGGAGCTCTTCTTACCGCCCGAGGAGGAGACTTTCATCTTTCTCACGGGACGTAAATAGGCGCTTCGTTGCTCTCCGTTTTGGCCTTGTTCGTGCGGCGCGTTGGCGGCGTACATCGGGTCCTCGGCTAAGCGACCGCGAGCGCCGTAGGTTGGAGGGATGTCCGCGAAATGTCCAGCAGAACGACGTCCTCCATTTTCGCGTTCTCGAGCGGCGGCGGATTGTTCCTCTTCTTCTTGTAAACGCATGGCGTAGGCTAAATCGGCATCCGCGCTGTTTTCGTACGTTTGCGACGGAGGAATGAATTGCGCGTCGACGTGATGCGCGTTCGGAGCCACTGGGGCCTCGAATCGAGCGTTGCAGTTTAAATCCGAGTGCAGTTTTCGAGCGACTTCGAAATCATCGTCCGAGGAAGTCGTCGTGGCTGTTGGAGTCCCGCCTAAAGCTTTCGCCGGGGACGCAGGGAAGGAGGTGCCTTGCCGCGGCGAAAACGCCGCGAGGCCACCTCCGCTCATCGCCGAGCCTGGTTGCGAGGAAGAGACTGACGCGCGTCCGCTTCTCGTTTTAATCGCACCCGGTGAGCTCTTTTCTACATCGAAATAGTCTTCGCCTGTGCCGTCGAACGGTTTGAAATCGGCGTTTAAGAAAACTTGTTCGCGTTCTCTCGCGCGTTGCTCTCTCATCAACCGCGCCAATTGATCGTCGTCAGTTTCTTCGGCGTAATCGATATCGTCGTCGTCGATCGCGCCGTCGTCGTAGACGATTTCCCAAACGATTGACGGTTCGTCGATGAATCCCTCGTCAGTAACCAGAGAAAGCAAATACTGATTATCTCTTTTAAAAATCACCGAGAAGTGATTGTTTCGAAAAAACACGCCCAACTCGTTGTTCCGCATGTTACCAAAAACAGATTTCAAACCTTCCTCGGTGCACTGCGTGGAGGTAGCCTCTAGGAACTCTTCGATGGCCGTGCGCTCCATGACAATTTTATTGAAATCGTTCGATATTTGTTTCTGTAAACGCACTCTTTCGTCCTCTTCTCTTTCTTCTTCTTCGCCGATCGCCGCTAAACTCTTTTCGCTATTGCTATTATCGTTATTGTTATTACTGTTGCTCTTGTTGTTATTCTCGCTAAAACTATTCTGATTACTTTTTGATCTGGGCGTCGTCACGTTGCTCCCACCTTCCATCATCTCCGCCAACTCGTCCAACTGTTTGTTCAGCTCCCCAGTCGTCGGCGAATCCTCCGTGTGAAGCACGTTTTCCTTCGCGCTTAAATTCAACTCTTCCTCGATCTTCTTCTTCTCTTCCTCGATCATCTCTTGTTCTTGTTCCAAGTCTCTCAATTCAATCAACCGTTCTACGAGTTGATTATAACTCAGCCTACTAACCACGTGCCCCGTCGCGACGTCAAACTTCGCGTCCACCACCCACCCGTGGTATAAACTCACGTCCAAAGCGTCAAACACGCACAAGTTCGCCGTGTACTCAAACGCCTCCGAATCGATAAACTGCACGTTCACATCTAACCCGTTCACTAAACTCGGCAACACCGACAACGCCGTCTCAATATTCTTCTCGTTGTTCTCATACATTCGTTCTCGCGCGTTCTCGCCTAACTGAAACCCTTTATACGCCTCCCCCGTCTTCTCCGAGACGTTCGAGTCTAATATTCTCGTCGCTAACGTCGCGATGACTTCGTGCGAGGAATAAAGTTGAGGAGAGGAAGACGACTCTTCGCCGCCACCACCACTACTCGCACTCGCACTCGTCGTCGCAAAATTCCGCATTTGAATCGCGTTTCTGAGGAGTAAAACGTTCGCCAAAGCGAGCAACGGGCACGGACCGTTCTCGTTTTGCGTGCACACGTGCACGATTCGTCCGAGAAAATGAATTCGTTTCGCTCGGTAAAACGTTTCTTTCCGCGCCTCGTTGCAGTCCATCATCTCGCACTCTCTCCTCAACCTCGACAAATGTGCTGTAAAACAACGCGTTTCAGTCCCTTCTCTTCCTTTCGCTTCTCTGTCTCTCTCTCTCTCTCTCTCTGTGCTCGCTCTTTGTGCGTTTACTCTCTCTGAATTACTTTTAACGACACAAAAGGGGTAACGAACGGAAACGAGCTCGACCTTTTAATAAGTTGAGATCTCCACAAGAAATAGGGTATAAGACCCTAAACTGTTTTTTTGTCTCCTCAATTCTTCTTCAGAGAAAAAGCTTCAGAGAGAGAGAGAGAGCGTGACGACGTGACGACGAAGAAGAAGATATTTAAGAAGGAGATAAACGCGCGCACACGCATATATGAGCACTTCTTCACCGCTCTGCTCTGTTTTTTTCCTCGGTTTGGACTCGAGAGTTCGAGGAGGCGGCGGAGGAAGATCGAGCAGCGGCATTCGCAGCAGCAGTTCTTCGAGGAATCCTCCTCCTTTGACGTCGACGGGGAGAAGAAGATACGATTTTACCACCGAGAAGAATCCTCTTCTTACGAAACAAAGGAGAAGATCTTCATCTTCCTCCGTCGTGGCGGAACCGTCCCGATTGACCGAAGAAGACGACGACGAGATGAACGACGAGGACGACGAGAACCCGACGAGGATCGCCATCGTGACATCCTCCACGTGTAAGCACTGTAAGCGCGCGAAATCAGCTTTAGATAAAATGTCGCTCGCGTATCTCGACGTCGATGTGGACTCGTTTGAACGAGAGGAAAGCGGGGAGAGGATTTTGCAGCTCTCGAAATCGGTGTCGAACATGCGAACGATACCACAGATTTACGTGGACGGAGAAATACTCGGCGGCGCGGACGAGTTGATCAAAGCTCTCGAAGATGGGAGTTTGATGGAGAAGATAAATGGAAACGATGGTGGTGGTGAAAAGAGGAAAGAGGAAGGGAGGAGCAAAAGCGCGTTGCCGGAAATTATCATGCGAGAGCTGCTGAAGGAGAAGATGTGCAAAGAGAACGCGTTGGGGGTGGAGGAGTGCGAGATTGGTACCACCACGACGAGTGGCGTTGCGGAGGAAACAGAGGAAAGAGTAGTTGAACAAACGGGAAAAACGACAGAGCGAAGTCGCGAAGGCGGCGACATAAAGTTCGCCGACGAGATTCCATACGAAGGATTGGTGCACATCGTGAACATGGCGAGGAGAGATCCCGAAAAGGAAGGCGGGTTGAAGTTAGTTGAAACGAAGAAAAGGACGATAATTCCGTTTTGTCCGCAAAAGTATCCGAAAACGTTCAGCGCGGAACGGTTTATTCAATGGTTGGTGGTGAGAGATATTTGCGCCGATCGAAAAGCGGCTTTAGACGTGGGCGAGATGATGGTGCAAGAAGAGTTGATGCACTCGATCGATAGAACGGACGCGTTTAGTAGCTCTGTAAACATCGATCCTAGCAAATTCGGCGTAAACGGGTACCAAAAAGGTGTGTTTCGGTTTCAAAAAGACGAAGTTGAAGTTGGCGTGGCTGGATTGAATAGCGAGTTTATCTTTCGCGGCGCGGCGAGAGACGCGACGACGGTGGCGAACGATCTTCGAAAGCGCATATTGGAATTGTACGGCTCATTTTTGAACGCAGACGGAACGTACGTAGATTACGAAGGTATGAAAGAGAGCGAAAAGTTTGAGGAGTACAAAGCCGTCGCGGCTGAGTTGCAAAGATGCGATCCGCGTTTGTTGAACAGAGACGATCGAATGGCGTTTTTCATCAACATTTACAACGCGTTAATTGTCCACGCGACCATCGTTAAAGGCGTACCGGACGATACTTTCAAACGATTGAAGTTCTTCGACGAGGCCAAATATGATATCGGCGGATTACAATACTCCGCGAACGACATCGAACACGGCGTGTTGCGTTCGAATCGACCTTCGCCGGCGGCGATTGGCGTGTTGTTAGGCAAACCAGAACTCTCGAGAGGACCGTTTAAAAGTGGCGACGCGAGACGCGAATGTTGCATAACGCCTATGGATCCGAGAATTCACTTCGCGCTAGTGTGCGGAGCGAAGTCGTGCCCACCCATTCGAGTTTTCAAAGGTGATAAAATTGATGAGCAGCTGGAAGACGCTGCTTTTGCGTTTATCGAAGGCGACGTCGAAATTGATTATCGATGCTCTTTGCTCATCAACCGAGCCGACGGGAAGAGAGACGACGAAGAAAGACCTTGCATCGTGGATGAAATCAGAGCGTCGAAGATTATTGCTGAGTGGTACAAAACCGATTTCGGTAAATCTAACTTTGAGAGACTTCAATTCATCGCCAAGTACCTGAAAGAGGACGAATCGAAAGAGGCGCTGATGTACATTCTCTCGCGAACGCTCGGTAAGACTGGCGACGGCGAGAAAACGCTCCCGGTTTTGAAAGCAAAACCGTACGATTGGACTTCGAACGGAGTAAAAAGTGAAACTGCGACGCCATCCGGTCCAGACTTCAACGCCGTGAAAAGTACGTATGATAAAAATGAAGTTCGAGAAGGTTCGGTTGATTTAGGCAAAAGATAAAGAAATGCACACATAGAAAAAGCGATAGCGTGCTGTTATATATGTTTACTACGATTCCTAAATTCCTATCCCTACTTCTTTTTTTTAACGTTGCCGCCAAACCCACCTCCCATCGCTTTTCTTTTCACTGGCGATTTCGTTTTCGCTTCAGGCGGCGGTAACTCCTTGGAATACTTCTGCGATATCTCTTCTTTCTTCCTCGCGTCTTCATTGTTCGAGGTATTTCGAACAGCCTCTCTCAACTCCTCCAGCTCCTTCATCGCCCTGTACGCAAACATTGACATCCCTATGCTTCCTCCCCCGTTTTCTATGTTTTCGTTTACTAAAGCAATATCGCTATAATTCCAATTCGTCGGAGTCGGCGGCAGCGTCAACGTAAACGAATGTCCCTTCATCACGCACTCAATCTCGCAATACATGTTAATTTTTCCATGGAGCGCATCCAACGCCTGATCGTTCGACAACCCTTGAAGCGAAACGCCGCCTCTCCGTTCCACCACCACGTTCACTTTTCTCTCCTTCTTTCGCAGCCCCTCTCGAATCATCTCGCGCACGTCTTCCTCGTCCACGCCGCTCAAACCGATCTCTTCGATGTGCCTTAAAACATCTTCCACCGAAAATGTCATCTCCACCCACAGGACGTTCGGCATCGGTCGACACCATCTCCCGTGTCCGTATGAAGATTCAATGCGCACGTAGTAAAGGCACGATCCCTCCCGATGTGGCGGTGGCGCTGTATATGGTGTACACTCGACGCTCACGGCGAGCAAACGACCTTCTTCCTTAACAATCTTCCCCCAAAAATCATCATCATCATCATCATCGCACCCTTTGCCATCGACTCTTACACGCGCGTACGATTGGCCGAGAAAAAAAACCGAAGAGTTTACTCTCTCCTCGTACTCATCGTTCTCCTCCTCCTCCGTTTTTGGCGGCGAGGAGGACGGCATCCTTTTCTTTGTCTTCTTAAAGCCACCGCATTAAAAAGAAGAACTTTAAACGCATTTGATTTGAAAGAAGTTAGTTGTGTGCAACCCGAAAAGATATTCGCAAAGTCACTCGTGATGAGAAATTTGAGCACTTTTGTGACAGTTGTGTGTTTGATGCAAAAAAGAAACCAAAAAAGAAAAAAAAAACGAACCCTCTGCCCCCTCACACGACAAAAAAAAGAAAAAAAATATGCAACAAAAACAAGGAGGAAAAACGAACACCACGGCGACGACGACGACGACGACGTCTTCGTCAAAGTTCAACACCACCAACGCCAACACTATGGTGGTGCGACCGAGAGCGAACAACGCGCACTTGTTTAAAAAAGCGAGGTAGGTTTTGTGGGGAGTTTCTTCTTCTCGCGGTGTTTTTTTTTTTAGCGCGTTTACGTGTGCGACGAGTTTTACGGACGGAAAAAAAACGGGTCTTTTCTTACTTCGCGCGAACGTTTTCTTTTGTTTTGGTATCTCTGAACCTCCTTTGTGCAACGAACGACAGGATGATCGAAGAGGAGGACGATTTGGAGGACGATTTGGACGACGAGTTTAAGCTCGAAAGAAGCGATGAAGAGGACGAGGTGATGGGTTCAGGCGAAGACGACGTCGAGGAACACTCAGAAGAGCTCGAGGAAGAAGAGGTGGAAAGAGAAGAAGAGAAAGAAGAAAAGGTAAACGAGGAGGCGAAAGAAGCTAACGAACAAGAACAAGAACAACAACAAAAAGAACAGCGCGAGGCAACGACTTCTGCGCCTCGAAACGCGGAATTGATACAGCCGCGAAATTTACAGATCGCGCTCACGAAAGTCGTCGCGCGCGGCGAAGAAGATTTTACGAATCCGGCGAGCACAAACGCCATCAAGAGGAAAGTTTTACCTCCGACGCCGGGGAATACGCCGGTGGAAATGGCGGTAGAAGGTGCAGAAAAGGTTAACGCGATGACGAAGGAACAATCGAAAACATCGTCGTCGAATTTGCTTTTGAAGCAACGCTCGATGTTACCACCGACGATGACTTCGCCGTCGAAGAAGAAGCGCCGAGGCGAAGGCGGTAAGGAAAACGCGGCGAAACCGAGATCTGCAGAGGATCTTCCCATCCCCACTAACACCGCGACCGCCGTAGCTACGAAAGGGATGAAAGAGAGTACCAACGCCCCAAAGTCATCTCCGCAGGTTCCGCCAGTCGAAACGAACGCTAACCGTGATTGTTTGGAGGACGAGAAGCGTTACGCCGCGGAGGCTATCGATCTCACCAGTCGATTGGAGAAGTTACTCGACGAAGCTAAAGAACTAACAAATCGAAGCACGAACACGGCATTGCAATTAACCGTGGCGTCGTGTGAATTTCATTTCGCGGTAAACCCGGCAAAAATAAAACAGATTAAAGAGTATACGAAACAGGCGGAGGAGATTCTCGCTCGAGAGGAAGTCAAACCGAGGGTAAGCGCAACGGCGGCGAAAAAGTAAACGCGATGGAAGGACTTACTATTAATGTACAATATAAGAAAAGATACACACGGAAATACTATTACTATTATTACTAAATATCATACTAACACTACTTAATGCATACTAGAAAAGCTATGCTGATGTAAACGCTGATGCCGTTGCAAATCCAGGTAAAATGGTCGCGTACGCTTCCTCGTCCTTTTCGTTGGATTTTTGAGCGTTAAAAGTACGACTCTTCTTGCGGCGACTATGAGCGTTGGCAAAGAAATCCCCAACCTTCACATCGCCCAACTGCCGTCCGTCAACGTAGTTGGACCAATCCACTTGGACGGTACTCATCAAATAACTCCTAATCTGCGGTGACTGCGCTCTTTGGAAAACTTCTCTCAACGTGATTTCCTCCGCGTTGTCCCTCTTCAAATACTCGTACAGGAACCTCGTAAACCGATCGGAAACGGCCAGACCGATATCATTTCTCGTCCCGTGCGCGTAACTGTTTTCACCTTTCATCGAAGACGCGACTGCGATAATATTCCTCAATCCGTTAAACCTTTTAAACATCGTCCCAGCTTGACACGTGTCCACGACGAACAACAACTCGTTGTACCGTTTCATCTCGCGCATCTTCGTAAACGCGTTTTGCAAATCCATCGAGGTGATTTCTTTTTGGTCCTGGAACTTTAAAAACTCGTCACCGCCGTGACCGGTGAGGTAGAAGAGAATGTTCGAGTTTTCGTCCGTCCGCAATCGTTTCGAGTTGGGTAGATTGAGTAGTACGCTACCGTCATCATCATCGCTCTCGTCCTCCTCGGAGTTATAGTAGTGCGCGTCCAACAATACCCTCAAAACATTCGCTGGCGTCACCTCGTCGCCTCGATAATCCACCTCTATATCCTCCGTATACACGTTATTCTCGTACCCGCTATCGTCTGTGAACACTTCCCCGGCGCGAACGTTCCGGCTGTTACACGCGTAGTCGTCCGCCACCATCAAGATAATATTCTCGTCCGGAATACCTAATCGTTTAATCGTTTTGTAAATAGCCAACGTGTTCGCGGCGTGGCGGTAGTTGAACCAAAAGCGCGACGCGTCCACGAGAATCGCGTGATTGTTTGTTTTTTGTTTATGTTGTCCACCAAAGTGATCGTCTTCGGCGAAAGCACCACACAACCACCACGCGCAGCGTCCGCCTTCTAATCCGCTTTGTTCAACAGAAACAAAGCCGAGGAGGAGAAAAAGAAGACAAAGAAGAAGACGAAAAAAACGGCTGTTCTTCAAGCGCCGCCCCCGTCGTAAAACATCCTTCTTCTTTGAAGCAAAATCATCGTCGTGGAAACATTTTCTTCTCATCTCTGTCTCTCTCTGTCTCTCTCTGTCTCTCTCTGTCTCTCTCTCTCTCTCTCTCGAGAAGAGAGAGAAAGGGAGCAAAGGCAGTTCTGGAGAATTTTGGAGAAGTCCTCCAAGAGAGGTTAGGGTTTCAACTGTAACCCTAAACAGATATTTGCCAGCCGATTCGATTCAATCCAATGCAACAATTCAATTTCTCCATTACGTACTACTCTCTTCTTTCCGCGCGAATATATATATACTATATATATATTTAAACCAACTCTTTAAGAAGAAGAAGAAGAATAACGCACTACTATTTTACTGTTAAAGAAGATCTTTTGCATCACTATATATAACACATAAATTAGTAATAATGTCATCCGAAGAATTAAAAATAATCGACGCCTCGATCATCTCCGGCGAAGAGTGGTTCACCCAAGTGTTCAAAACCAAACTGGACGAAATGATGGCATCCGCACCGAAAGATTTTGAAGTCAAAGAAGATACCGGCGCCGAGGGTGGGTTCTTTAAATCCGGCGAAGATTTCGTCGACAAGGAGAAGTTGAAGAAGGAACACTTCGCGAAACAACGATTGGCAATTCTGAACGAATGCCACGAACTGCTCAAGGTGGAAATGAGGGAGATTTTGATTTCGAAAACGGAACGCAAACGCGTCGCGAAAGAATTGATCGAGAATTTGAGAAAGGACGCGGAGAAGGAAGTCGCGAACGCGGTTGCGATTGCAAACGCGGAAAGAACGAAAGTTGCGGCACAAATCGCGGAGAAGAAGGCGAAGGCTGAAGCCGAGGCGAAGAAGCAAGCGGCGAAGGAAG
>JACLAB010000425.1_pt1 | contig 29367 bp, 23 predicted proteins | sample 8027921 | NCBI WGS metagenome assembly JACLAB01 (sample SAMN15725117, study PRJNA655200) | protist metagenome | isolation source: fluorescence activated cell sorting (FACS) single amplified genomes of... | place: USA: West Boothbay Harbor, Gulf of Maine | collected 2000-07-19 | reverse complement strand
TCGACCCAAGCGGAGATGAATATGGTAAAATAGCCATTGCATGTGCAGCCGGGGCGCTCACAGAAAGCACGTTAGATTCAACTTTAGATAATCTAGTCATTCCATTAGTATTTTTAGCATTCGTGTCATGAAATGTCCAACAAAACCAACAAACTCTTCATTCTAAAGCCGCCAACCTTCCACTCCTCGTCAATCGCACGAACACGCTCGCCCTATTCGTCAATCATGAAGAATTACGCTAGCAAGGGTAAAAAGCGGAAAGATGGCGCGAATAGCAATAATGATAACAAGAATAACAACAACAACAAGAATAAGAAGGTCAAACATACGATGAAATTTGCGCCTTCCAGAGGCTTAAAGCCGTCGCAGTCTCAATCAAAACTTTACGCGACGACGCAAGAGCTTTTAGAGTGCGAAATTTCCGAGGTGCGGAGAATATTATCCGAAGCTTTTTCACCGGACCGTCCGGATGCGCTGCGAGCAGATCCGAGGGCGTTTACCATGTTCTCGACAAGGTTGAGAAAACAAAAGCAATGGGAGAAGTGCGTCGAGGTGTTCAATTTGCAAAAGCTATTAGGGGTTGAGCGCAACACAATCTCATTCAACGCCGTCATGTCCGCAGCGATTAAAGGCGGAAATCCTAAATATGCGCTCGATTTATTTGCAGAGATGAAGAAGATGGGCTTAGATATAACGACGATTACGATAAACGTCGCCATGCAAGCATACCTGAAATTGAACGAACCGAACAAAGCTCTAGAGCTCTTCGACGCGCTCGAGGAGAAGAACGATACGGTGAGTTTAAATACTGCCATGGCAGCCGCTGAAATGGCTGGCGACGAAGATAAGTTAGCACAATTAAGAAGTACAACGAATAGCAAAGTCGAACGAATAGCAAATGAGGGTGAGAAAAGAATCGAAGAGGAGGGAGAGGGGGATTCTTCTTCGTCGTCATCATCATCATCATCAGACGAAGAAGTAGAAGAAGATGATGATGATGATGATGACGTTGATGAAGAAGAAGAAGAAGAAGAAGAAGAGCGAAGACTACGAATGAAAAAATTGAAGAAGAAACAACAAAAAGAAGAAGAAGAAGAGATGATGCGTAAGAAAATTTTAGATGCGGGAACGAACGACGAGGACGACCCGGATTTAGCGTTGCGAAAGAGACGAGACGCGAGAAGAAAAAAGTTTGAGGAAAAAAGGAGGTTGAGAAAGCTGAAGAAAGGAAAGGAAAGACAGTGGACGTCGGCCGCTGCGCACGCGAAGCAGACAAAGAGCGAATTGCAATTGAAAAGAAGTCAGATGAAGGGGAATCCAAAGGATTGGCTCAACGAGGGTGAAGAAAGCTCTTCGAGCGACAAGGAAGACGAAGAGGAGAGCGACACGGAAACGCGCATGAAGAAATGGAGAGAAAAGGTCCAGCGAAAGGGCTTCAAATCCGCGATTGAAGATGAAAAGATTGATAAGTACATCAACGTTCATTCTTCCTCGCACGGGATGGATTCGGAAGACTTTTGGAAAGCTGGATTCTAGTAGCAGACGTGCTTTGATTGCTTTTGCGCTTAAAGTACTACGTAGTACGGTGTGCTTATCTTGCTCTACATTTGTTTTTACTAAAGGGAGTCTCTACGACGGCGTGAATATGCACGAACATATCATTCCTGCTCTCCTCTTTTTCCAATTTTCCGCGCTGGATTACCCGCCCATATTTCGTATTCCGGAATATCTTTCGTCACTACAGATGCGATGCCCACGATGGCGTGCGACCCAATCGTAACGCCGTCGACAATCGAGACATTCGCGCCAATCCACACGTCTCTTCCTATAGAAATCCCCGTTGATTTTACTTTTTGTAGCCGAATAGGTGTCTCTAAATCGTCAAAGTTATGGTTAAACGCGAAAATAGAAGTCGATGGACCTATCCTCGTATCGGATCCGATGCGAATACCTTTTGCGCTGCCACCATCTAAGTGAACACCTATGTTTAAACCGACGTTTTCCTCCAAATGACAAGGACCGTGAATGAAGCATCCACTGGCTATTCTGCAGTTGTTCTCAATCACGACTTTCCTCCCTCTCTCCGCGAAAATATTCACGTTTTCTTCCGATATGTACGTGTCGTCTCCTCTTATTTCTATAGTTTCGAGCTGCATCAATTTCTCCTGCCATTTCTTTTGCCTCTCGTGAGCGAACGTCTTGTGTTTCTCGATGTCGTACAACCAAGGCATGTGATTCAAGCGATGAAAGCACTGCTCGTAATACTCGCTGTTCTCATCGGTCATCTTCGGTTTCATCGTTTATGTTAGTAACAGGAGGAAGAGGAGGAGGAGTTGTATAACTGTGTACTACTGGTAGCTCGTAACGGTATTTGCGTGTCAAAAAGTAGAGAAGAAGAAGAAGAAGAAGAAGAAGAAGAAGAAGAAGAAGAAGAAGAGCAAAAGAGAGAAAAAATTTTATTTTTCTCTTCTTCATTTTTCTTTTGATTTATCCACACGCGCGCACGAACGAAAAAGAGAATATGGGTTTACATCGCGACTACTACTGCGACGACGCGGGGAATCACATATCTTTTGCGTCGTAAAAGTGAGATATGTCGTTTTCGGGGGGAAGTCTAATCTCTCGCATAGGCGCGCGCGCGAGAGCGAACGAAAACCACTGGGCAAAGAAAGAGCAAGAGTTGGAGTTACAGAAAAGAAACAAGAAAAAGAAGGAAGAGGAAGACGACGACGACGACGACGAGAAAGACGGGAGAAAGAAACCCCCGTTGCTGCTCAAAAGAAGAGCGCGGGATGATGCTAACGAAGGAGAAGATGATTATTATGATAGCGCAGAGTACGATGGAGTTACGAAACTAGCTGAAGTCTACGCGAACGAGCTGCGTTTATCGGCGCAGCTCGAAGCGAGAGAGCTGAGAAAACACAAGAGATTTGATATCGGTGAAGGAAATAATAACCGAGGAGGACAACGAAGAGCGTTTCCAGAAAACGATAACATGCTTCGACGACGACGACGAGACCGATGGGGCTTCGAAGCTATTAAATCTGATTTAGAATTCAGAAGATTGGAGCGTCAAAATGCGTCTGCGACTGAACGGCTCGCGGCGCGACGAATGCACGAGGTGCACAAATCGACCAATGCCGCCGCCGTGCGCGCGCTCGTGTACGCGAGTTGTTTAGCAGTGTGTGGCGTTGTCGGCGGGAGCGTTTGCGCTTCTGCATTTTTAGATATAGCAAGCGTGGAAGATTTGCGCAACGCGACAAAACGTAATTTCGAGCCTACTGTTAATCGAATACGAGAACGGGTCGAAGCTTATAATAACAGCAACGCCGACGGCGGAACAGCCGGCAACGAAGCGTTGAATGGCGGCATCAACAGACTGCGAGAGTCTATGAGCGGGAAACGCGCGAATTTCCTGGACAAAGTCGAAGAGAGCGAATTCGTGCTGGCGTTACGACGGGTGTTCAGAATGAAAGAGAAGAACAAGCCACCAAAAAATGTCGATTGAGTGAGCGCGTTGATGCACGCATGTATCATCAGTAAAAATTGCTAATTGGTTAGCGGAAAAAAAGTTAGGCACAGTAGAGCGATTTTATTGTAATTATTATTGGCTACGAGACGCGCAAAAGAATGCTGTTCTTATCGTTGTATGTGATGCGCTTCACTTCAATCATTTTTCGCCGCCTCGTCCATCGTCGACTTCTTTCTTCTCTTTTTCTCCTCCTTCGTCTGCGCTCGCGTCTGAATCTAACGTCAAAATCTGAAACTTATCGTTGGTATACACGCACGTGTTCGCGGCAATCTCCATGGCTTTCTTCGCGATATCCATCGCGCTCAATCCTTCCACATCAATCAGTGCTTTTGAAGCGGCTAACGCGTAACTACCACCGCTTCCGATACCGATGATCCCGTTGGAGGGTTCCAACACGTCACCGTTGCCGGTTATTTGAAACATGTGGTGTTTATCTGCGACAATCATCGTCGCTTCCAACTTTCTGAGGTACTTATCCGTGCGCCAATTCTTAGCCAGTTCTACGCAAGCTCTGGTCAATTGGCCTGGGTGTTCTTCTATTTTTTGTTCCAACCTTTCAAAGAGCGTGAACGCATCCGCGGTGGATCCGGCAAAACCCGAGATGACGCCTTCGCCCAACTTTCGCACTTTTATCACGTTGTGTTTGATAATTTCCGACCCCATGGTCACTTGACCGTCGGCGATGAGAACGGTTTTAGAATCTTTCCGAATGCCCAAAACGGTCGTCGCGTGCGAGGAGGACGTTCTGAACGAGCGAAATTGTTGATATTGTTGTTGGTGATGATGATGATGATGATGATGATAACGAGTGTTCATCATCGACGACGACCTCGTTGTGTTTCTGTTGATACTGTTTTTACGAGTTGTTGAAATTGTTGTTGTTGTTGTTGTTGTTGTTGTTGTTGAAAATGAAGACGTTGATGATGATGATGATGGTGATGACAAAGACGACGATAAAGATGATGGACACACGAAATCGATCATTCCGCGCGCGGTGATCGCGCGCGCACATCTGCTCGCACCGTTCAGAAGTCTACCGTTGCGTTGCAACGACATATTTTTATTTTTACTCGAAGTTAGTTACTGTACTGTACTGGTAATTAGGTGTTGTGAGGAAGAAAGAAGAAGAAAAACCGCGTTCGGTTTGTTTTTGTTTGTGTTCGTGTGATGAAAAAACCTCTCTCTCTGTTTCTCTTCTCGTCGTCATCATCTTCATATATATTTCTTCCTCTTTCACCAGAGAGAGAGAGAGAAAGAGAGAGAGAAAGAAGTAATCTTCTTCGACGCGCATTAATAACAGCGCTCTGATATTGAATTTATGTTGTCTTCATCGCCGTCACCACCTTCATCGACGTTTTCTTCTTCTTCGAATAAAAACGCAAAATTGCATCTTCTCATCAAAAGCAGCAGAAGAAGAAAAACAACAACTTCAAAATCAACAAGAATTCACCGTCGTCGTCAGTGTTTGGCTGCGCTGACAAACGGACAAAAAGTCGCTTTGCACTATAGATTAACCAACGGAGAGACTAATGAACTCATCGACGATACTTCCGCGCGAGGACAAGCCGTGGAGATTACGTTAGGGAGCGGGGAGTTATTCCCAAAATTGGAAGCGCAATTATTAACGTGCGAAGTTGGAAGTAAAATCAAACTGACGCTTGACCCGGAAGATACGTACGGCAACTTTGACGAGAAGAAGATTCAAAAGCAACCGATATTACCGGAAGAAATGGCTCAAGTTAAGGAACAAGTGCAACCTGGGCAAGTTGTTCAGCTCGCGCCAAACGTCATCGCGAAAGTCGTCGAGATTGGGGAGGACTCTTTGACTTTAGATTTTAACCATCCTTTAGCTGGATTGAAACTGACGTTCGAAGTCGACGTGCTCGCGGTGAAAGATGCGCCGACACTTTTCGGAACACCTATGGTTAAGTTTACGCCTCCAGGTCAGCCGCGTTAATATTATTCTGTAACTTATATATATACATCTAATTATAATATCCATCATGATCATCAAGTTGTATTATATTTAATATTCAAACTACTACTACAATTCTAAGGCGTCTCGGCTACTGCTGCTATGTTTTGGCTTCTCAACTTCGTCTCGTTCTACTCGAATATCTTGGACAACGTCTTTCTCGTCGTTGTCGTCGTCGTCGTACATTTTCTTCTTGTCGATTAACTTTACCGTTTTATCGCCGCTAAACTTGATGACGATATAAACCCAGCTGAAGAGAACAAAAACGAGCGTGAGGACGATGCAACTCCAACATCCGTACTTTTTGTTTTTACGAAAAACTGCCGTTTGTCTTTGCGTCGCACCTTTCGCGACGACGAAGTTTTGATCGAGTTTTGTTTCCATGCTATCTACTAATTTATTGCTTCTGCTTAATTCCTTGGAGACTTCTTCGGCGTTCCTTTTAATTCGAGAGGCTAAATCGACCATTTCGTTCGTCAAATTCTCCTGCATTTTCTTTTCATCTTGTAATATTTTATCGCCCTCTTTCGACACGGTAAACTTCTTCGGCGCGTAGAGTTTCTTCTTTGTTTGCGTTGTAACTGTGGATGCCTGCGCTGCTTCTAAAACGTCAGCATTTTCCGATACTGTGGTCATCGCCGTCGGTGCAAAAGAAGGATAAGAAGAATGAGATAACGAGGATGACGATGAACTCGGAATAGCTGAAGCAGTCACCGAGACAAACGCGGGATGTTCGTGCGTTGGCAATCTCTTTTCGATCTCGTTTATTTTTTCCTCGTACGCGCGAAACTTTCGCTCACATTCTTTCTTAATATGGTCTCGTTCGTTAGATTGATCGTTTTCGTCGTTGATGTCGTCATCGTTCTCGTCTTCAACGTCCTCGTCGTTTTCGTGCGCTCCAGCGAAAACTGCTGCTAATAAAGTGTTCCTCTTTTTCTTTTTCTTTTTCTTTTGTTGCAACGCGTGCATCTCTTTCGTCTTCTCTCTCAACGCGTTCAATTGTCGACGGAGCGATTCCGCGTACGCGTGCGGTTTTGCTCCAGTTTTCCAATCCTCTTTGCCTGCTTTTCTATCCTTCTCGTCACTTCTCGTCGTATGGTGAGTACCATCGTCATCAGGAGAAGTGAAGAGATGACGAAAGCTAAGTACAAAAGCGTTCAACCCGCGAACGAACTCAAGCTCCAGAGACCGAACGTCCTTTGCGTTTTTGCCGGCGTAAATGTCCACCATTCTTTGTATTTAACGCGCAACGCTCAAAGCGCGACTCTGATTCTCTCTCTTTCTCTGTTTATCTCTCTCTCTCTCTCTGTGTGTGTGTGTGTGTGTGCGTGTGCGCGCGTGTTTGCGTTCGTGTTTGCAACGAAAGTTTGAAGTGCGTGTAAGTGTGAATGAAGACGATTTAAAGACGCGCGCGAGAAGGAATCTGTCTGGAATCATCAGAGTCAGAGCAAGGAAAAAAAAAGTACAGTTTTCGTCTTTCCCGCAAAAACCAAAACACTCCTCCGCAATCCACAACCTCAAAGCCCCCGGCGGAAATAATAAATATGCCTTTTCTTCTGCAATCTCCGATGACGACATCGTCGTCGTCTGCGCCGTCGTTGAATCAACAGTTACGTGCCGGTTGTGCTCGTATTCGCGCGTCAGAATTCAACGGTTCTTCTTCTTCTTCTTCTTCATCGCGATTCGTAACGACTTTTTCTAATAATAGAAGACGAAGAAGAAAGAGAGAAAGAGGTCGAACGATAGCTTTAGGAAGCGCCGCGAATGCCGCGAATACAAAAATCAACGAAGGAAAGCATAGCGCCGCATTTGAAGTTTTTCAAATTGATGAACAAAAGCAGCAGCAGCGGGCACTCCCTGTCGCTACTTTACGCAGAGAAGCTTTGGGTCAACTTTCGGCCTCGACGGAGCTGTCGGGCAAAAAAATTGCAGGTTTCATCGCGGTGCCTTCGCACGCGCAAGCAAACTCGCGGAGTTTCATCGCAGAATATTGCAGAAACATTAGCCACGGCTCGCAAGCGGCGTATTCTTTCGGAGGACTCCTCCTCGCCGCCAGTTTAGTAAAAATTAAGAACGTTTTAGATACGCCTTCGCGAATCTACGTCGAAGGCGAGAATACCGTCGGTAATGAATATGACGCGTGGACTAAAGAAGAGATTCTCGAATATTATTGGGGAGAGCACATTCATTTAGGATATTACAACGACGAAGATTTAGCGAAAGGTGCAGGAACTCTTCTCGGACATAAGGTCAAAGACTTTATCGAAGCGAAGGAAGACTTCGTGGATGAAATGTTCAAGTTCTCCAAAGCGGAGAAATCAAAAATAACGTCGGTTTTGGATGTCGGGTGTGGCATCGGAGGAGCCAGTCGACGCTTGGCATCTGAATGCATCGGTGGTGGAGCTCAAGTCACGGGAATCACTTTGAGTCCAGAACAAGCGAAGAGAGCGAACGATTTAGCCAAGAATCAAAACATTCCAAACGCTAAATTTGAAGTCATGGACGCTCTGAACATGTCCTTCGCTGATAACTCATTCGATTTGGTTTGGGCCTGCGAGAGTGGCGAGCACATGCCAGACAAGAAAAAATACGTAGAGGAGATGATGCGAGTTTTGAAACCAGGAGGAACTTTGGTTCTAGCAACTTGGTGTCAACGCGAGACGCCGCCGGCGTTGACAAAAGTAGAAAAGTCGCAGCTCCAATTTTTGTACGACGAGTGGGCGCACCCGTATTTCATTTCCATTGAAGAGTACGGTAGACTCGTCGAGGCGTGCAATCCAGGAGCAACCGTTACGCTGGATGATTGGACGAAACAAACGATCGTCTCGTGGAGACACTCGATTTGGGCCGGCGTTTACGATCCTCTCCCGGTATTTACGAGACCAAAAATTTGGTACAAAACGTTGCGCGATATCATTTGCCTCGAGCGAATGCAGCGCGCTTTCAAACGAAAACTAATGGTATACGGGATGATGCGCGTCGTCAAAAAGTAATGCGTGATACATTATTAGTAGGTATTCATGTATTTGTTGATTAATGGTATTTGATAAAAAAATTTACTTACTTAGTACTTAAATGTTGTTGTTGTTGTCGTTGTTGTTGTTGTTGTTCTTTAATTTTAGCTACTACATGTTTTAACGAATTTACAGTGATGGATGGCGCGCGAAGTTGATGGATGACGTGACAAAACAAAATTTTTACTTTTGTAACTCGTTTCGTTTCGACCAACTCATCTTCGCCGCACTCATCGAACCATCCGTCACCGCATGCACCTTCTGGGCGAACGACATGCGCTCTTTCGTGCACACTTCGCAATCGTCGTCGTATTTAGCTATGTACTCCGTCATCGGCTCGACGAAGTATTTCTGCACTTGCTCCTCCATACCTTTCTCGCTGATAAAGTTTCTCACCCACTCTTGACCATTTTTGGCAATCTTCTCCGCCTTATCTGGATTGCGCTCCGCCCATTCGTATTTGATCTTCAAATCGGTCAAATCAACCGCCACCGGAACGTAATGCACCCACGGTTTCAACTCGTCGTGAAAGTGGTCCTTCATCCCGGAATCGTGGTGAAAGAGTAAACCGGGCATGGCTAATTTATCGATCGTACCTTGCCACGTGGTTCCGCCGTTTCCACCAATATCGATGTGGTATTTGTACCTCGCCATTTCGCACTTGGTCATTGGCTCAACCGTCTCCAAACCTTTATACTGATCATCGATATCACCAAATCCGGGGATAACTTTCGGTCGCAAGAATTTCACGTCGATCCAATCCGGTTCAGCTTTCGATAACAGCGCCGCGTGCAATCTCGGTGGTAGATTTTGTTCACCAATAGTCTCGATGACTCTCGCTGGGGATTTATCCTGCAAATGCAAGCGCGCGTTTCTTTTGAAGAACAAAGCCGCGGTTTGTCCGGCATCGTCTTTCGAAAACGCGGCGACGAAAGGATAATCAGCGCCTCTCCACACGACTTTCGGCGTCAACGTGTTGAAAGGGACGTTGTCCCAAAGTTGCACTTCTCCGGCATCTAGAAACGACCAGTTTTCTTTCGATTTATCTTCGCAGTGACCTTCGTATTTTGTCTGCGGCACAAACCATCTGCACTTACCATGCTCCGGTTCGCTCTTCGCCATCATGTGGCCCCACAAGCACTCTAGAGTAGAAAATGTTGGCATTTGCTTCAAATTCTCCATCTTTCTGTCGACGTGGGTCGGGACAGACCCGAAAGTGAACACCGGCGCGGGAAGTTTGGCGCATTTTTTGTTGTTGTTTGGGTTGGAGCACGGAATAGTTTGGTAATCCGCATGCGAAATGACCACTCGAAACGGCCTCGGGTCGTGAACACCGTCGAAACGTTTCGGAAAGTAAGTTTGTAAACCCATCTTGATGAAATCAAACGTCCAACCGGGTCTTTGCCAACGATCGATGGAGGCGTCTTTCATCGCCGCTTCTTTGGTCGGTCCCAAGTCAAACATCTCGAATCCGGCTTGAGGAGTCCAGGAGAAAACGTGGAGACTGTTCGTTTGGCCTCTCGTTTTATCTCTCTCGTATTCCAACTGTCGGAAAGAATCCGCGACGTCTTTCAACGTGTAGTGTTCCGAGCCTAACAAAGACGCCAAGTTGTCCTCGTCGCTTTTCCCTTTCCGGGAGGTGAAATCACGAATCCAGCCCGCGGTCTTTGCGAACAGGCCCGCTTCGGGAGAAGTCTCTACTCCGGGTTCAGGGGCGACGGCTGAAGAAGATGAATGATGTTGAGCATCAGCAGTGCTACCACCCATCTTTTGTTGCACGGCCATGACGCACGAGACGCCAACAAAGGTGACGACCGATGTCGCGACTACCTTGGAACTCCACGACGACGACGAGGACGACGACGACGAAGATCGGTTGGAAGCGGTGTTGGCTCCATTTTCATTTTTGAGCAACTGCGCGGACTCTGGATTGGACGAGGAAGCGCCGCTGTGCGTTCCAACTCGGTACTTGTACCCGCCCATTATATTACGTATGGTTAACTTATTTATATCGTTTATATGTATATATATATTATATATCAGAAACGAAAGAGAAGCAAAACACCAACGGAGGCGTGTGTTGTGGGTGCTCAGAGCAATGAGGAAAAATGTGTTTTGTGTGTTTGAAGGCACGAGGAAAAGTACCAAAAAAAAAGGCCGCGGGCTGGGCGAGAGGAGGAGGGGGGCCATTTTTCTCAAAAAACAAGGGAAAAAAGAGCATCAAAAACTCATCAAAAAACAGCTCTCACTCACTCACTCACTCAGAGCTTCTTTTCCCGCCGCGGGGTGGTGCGCTTCATTATTCTTCTATATCAAACGAGAGAAGACATACGTAATACACACACACACACACACACACACACACACACACGCTTTGAAAACACGAAAAGAATCTCTCTCGAAAACCATAGTGATTAGAAAGGAAGATGTATCGAGGGAGGAAGAATAAGGCGTCGAGACTGGGATACACCAAACGCATTTTGGTCGACTTGACGGAGTACAAAACGACGAAATGTTGCGGCATTTCCTTTTACAACCCGTTCGTGCATTTTTATTACTACATGAGAAAAATGATCATCATTTACGGATGGCCTTTAGTTTTCATGATCATTTCGGTGATGTTTGGCGTGAAAGGTGCGATGATTGGCTTGGTTGGATCGAGTGGACTCCCTTACGCGCAAAAGTACTTGAAATTGACCGCGATTGAGATGCAAAAATACGGCATCGTCGCGTCGTTTCCGTGGACCGTGAAGCCTTTGATCGGGATGATTAGCGATGGTTTTCCTATTTTTGGGTACAATAAAAGATGGTACATTGCCGCTTCGTCTTTAGTCGGATCATGCGCGATTTACTTCGTCGCCACGTATAAGTTTGATCGATCGAACGGTTTGTATTACATAGCCGGCTTGACGCTCATCAACGCGCAAGTCGCCATCGCGGATTTACTCACTGAAGGGAAATACGCTGAAGCCATGGGATACAACCCATATCACTCTGCATCTATGGTTTCGTACGTGTGGGGTAACATTACATTGGGTGGGATTTTAGCGACGGTGTTATCCTACATCGCGCTTAAAGATGAAAACTATCATCTTCTCTTTTGGATGGCATTGCCCTTTGCCGTGCAATGCTTTCTCACCTCGGCCAGCGGCTTGTTGCCTGAATTGAAAGTGAAAAGAACCAAAAAAGGAGAGGTTGTCGTTGACGACGGCGAAGACGACGAAGGCGACGAAGTCGATGCAATGGGAGTAGGTGATGCGAAGAAATCCGTGACGTTCGCAGACGAAGACGAAGAAACGAAGAAAGCGAATCGACAGAAACGATCGATGAACATGATGGCTATCTTAATGGGTGTGATTTGTGTTATCATTGCTGACATTCAAATCGTCGGTTTAGATGAGAGTACAATCTTGGCCATCACTTTGATTTCGTGCGTACTTTTGTCGATGTTGATATTTTTCTTTTTGCCGAGGCAGTTGGCAAAGGCGACGTTTTTCTTATTCATCACCTCCGTGTTATCGGTATCTTTTGGTGGAGCCATGACGTATTGGTTCACCGTCGATGAAAAATGTAATCCTGGTGGGCCACACTTTGACTACGTGTATTTCACCGTGTACACGTCAATCGTCGGGCAATGTTCTGGAATCATCGGCATTTGGTTGTTCAACATCTTCTTCTCGAAAGGAAGTTTGCGAAAGGCTTTCTGGATTTCGAGCATGATTTCGTCGCTCGGTTCGTTTTTCGATTACGCAATCGTGAAGCGATGGAATGTTGACTACTTGAGCATTCCCGATAAGGCGTTTTATATGTTTGGCGATGCAGTCTTAGAATCTATCGTTGGCATGATGGCGTACATGCCATCGGTAGTGTTGATTGCGAAAATGTGTCCAAAAAATTTAGAAACGACAATGTTTGCCATTTTAGCCAGTTTTGCGAATTTAGGGGGGTCTTTGAGTGGTTCTTTCGGGACATTTGCGATGGATTACGCGGGCATCAAAACCGATTTAACTTCGGGAAGTTGCAACTGGGATAACTTGCCGAATCTCATCTTGGTTTGTGGTATTTGCATGCCACTTCTCGCAATTCCTTTGACGTTCATCTTCGTTCCAAACATCTTGATGTCGGACACCATCACGGATTTCGATAATTCCTCTACGAAAGTTGGCGACAAGCACGTCACTGAGGATGAGAAGAAGTCATTGATCAAGTAGTGAAGAGAAGAAAGAAAGAAAGAGATAGAGAGAGAAAGATTCCTGTACAACACAAAGAATATTATTTTTATAGAAAAGCAGCAAAGCGCTCGTAGCCACTTTTTTTGTAGTGTGATGTATACACGTTGTTATGACAACAACCATCTCTACTCGCGTTTAAACACCGATTAATTATAGCATTAAAAAGCAGTGCAGAATGAATAATAAATAACATACAACTATAAAGCTACTAAACTTGGCAAACTAAACACCCCATTAACCCTCCCGGTTGAAGTTCGTAATGCGTCGCTTCTTCGAAGCCCGCCGCTAAAGCTAAATCAACCAACTCTGGTCCAGTTGGAAATCTCTCAATACTTGGTCTCAAATATTTGTACTCTGCCTCGACGTCGTTCATTTTTGCGAACGGCACAACAACGTTATCAAGAATGAAACCAGATATTTGATTGGTTGTCTCGTCTCTGGAGTTGTTGAAATCTAAGATGGCAACTTTCGTGCCGCTTTTTGCTACGCGTTTCAACTCCGACAATGCCTTTGGAATATCCCTCACATTTCTTAGACCGTATCCCATCGTGATCGCATCAAACGTGTCGTCTTCGAATGGTAATTCCAAAGCGTCGCCTTGCACCCAGGTAATTTTCGCCGTATTCGTTTCGTTACTCGTGGTTGGCGTCTTCTCTTCCATTTTTTCCGCCGCACGTCTCAGCTGGTTTTCCGCAAAGTCCAAACCAAACACCGTTCCTTCATCACCAACCCGATCCGAAAGCCTCTGCGCGATGTCGCCAGAACCGCAACAGACGTCCAGAACAGTATCTCCTTTTTTCGCTTCCGACCATTTCACCGTCGCTCGCTTCCACGCGCGGTGTAAGCCTAAAGATAAAACATCGTTCAACTGGTCGTACACAGGTGCTATGTCGTTGAAGAGATCTTGCCTCTCCGACGCGGCTTGGCTGGTTTGCTCGAACGGATTACCCGCAATATCGGGAGAAGGTGAAGGAGATGATGATGTGGAAGCGACGAGAGTAGTTCTCTGTCTTCGTGCTCTTCCTCTTTGTGTTGACCAAGTAGCATCACAACTACGATGCAGAACGGAGGAGGAGGAGGAGGCATACATGAGAGCCAGACCAGGGGGAATTGCAACAAAATAAAAATGAAGATTTGCATCATCAACACCACAAAAGAAAGAACCAAAAATACACGAGGGGTAAACAAGATAAAAAAAATTACCAACGCCACGGCTCACTCTTCTTTAAGCAGCTGTTAACGGCGATGACGCCGACGAAGAAAAAGAAAAAGGAAGAGAAGACGAACTTTTTCTTCCTCGCCTTCACTTCCGTGCCAGTAATGCGGCTGCATCACATCTTCTTCATTTTCTTTCTTCTCCTTCTGCCCGTGGATATGTTTACCAAAGCCCAACAAACAACTTTGAAGAAGTCGTCTTGTCCATTAACTGAAGCGAATGCTGTTGTTACGAAAGGTAACGACGACGACGATGATGACGAGAGAGGTAATACTAAACCCCTGCGTTCATCGTGCGGAAGTGATATACTTTCTAATGATGGGGAAGCCTGTACGATTTGTGCATCTGCGATTGACACTCTCATCCTCTCGAGAAAAACACTCACCAGCGAAGAACTCTTCACGTTTGACATGAAAGCGTGCGCAGCTTTCTTCATTGAAAACGGTGCATCCGTCACAACGCTTCTCGCCATGAAAGAGTGCGAGCGAGAAGACAGCCAGACGTACGTTCGTATTTTGAACGAGGAGAACGCGAGAAAACAAGGAGGAGAAAAAGGAGAAACAAGAAAAGAGGAAAATAAAACGAGAGATCCATCCGTGTTGTATTGCTTTTTGTTCTTTTGCAGTTTTCCTTTGCTCGATGTTAGAATTAGTGAGAAAATGATTCCTTTTTACTTTGCGTTCGTATTCATAACTTCGTTGGGTGTGTTATTTGTATTTTTGTGCAAGTTTTTTCTCGTTTGCCGACATCAAAGACGACGACGAAAAGAAAAGAGGGTCAAGCGCAAAGACGAAGAGGACCACGAGCAAAGGAACGAGGAGGCTTTCAATGCCAGGAGGAATCAGAACGACAACGCCGCGACGATGAGCCCGAGTCTCTCTCGCTAATTAGTTTAGTTACGGGTGGTGGTATTGCTTTAAATCAAATTATATATCCAAACAGATATTTCAATACACTCATATATAATCTCTTCTTCTAGTAGAAATCGCTTTTTTTCTCTCTCTTTCTAATATTACGCTTCACTCATCACAAACAAAAATTTACATGAGAATTTGTTCTTAAGCGGCGGACTTTTCAGCCTTGGCCTTTTGAAGCTCTTGCTGAATGTTCATCGGCACCGGCTCGTATCTCGCGAGCTTCATGGAATAGTTCGCTCTGCCCTTCGTCATGCCTCTCAATTTGGAAACGTAGTTGAACATTTCCGCCAACGGCACGTAGCACAAGACAGTCTTCAATCCACCCGGTTTATCACCGAGTTCACCAATTTGGCCTCTTCTACTGTTCAAGTCACCGATAACATCACCCATAGATTCTTCCGGGCAGACGACGTCGACTTGCATCATCGGTTCGAGAAGCTTCGGCGCGCATTTCGGGATACCTTCTCTAAACGCAGCCTTGGCGGCGATTTCAAAAGCCATAACGGAGGAATCGACATCGTGGTAGCCGCCGTCAAACAACGTGGCACGAACATCGACAACCGGGAAACCAGCAATGACACCAGTCATCATGGAATCTTTCAAACCCTTTTCAACACCCGGAATGTATTCCTTCGGGACAGAACCACCCTTCAAGTCAGTGGCAAACTCGAAGCCCGATCCCGGCTCGAGCGGTTCAAACTTGATTTGAACGTCGGCGTATTGACCGGAACCACCAGATTGCTTCTTGTGCGTGTACTTGATGCTCGCCGGCTTGGAGATGGACTCTCTGTAGTTAACTTGCGGCGCACCGACGTCAGCTTCAACCTTGAATTCTCTCTTTAATCGGTCGACGATGATTTCCAAGTGCAATTCACCCATACCTTCGATGACGGTTTGGTTCGTCTCTTCGTCGCGAGTAAAGTGGAAAGAGGGATCTTCCGCGGCCAACTTGACCAAGCCGTTAGACATCTTCTCCAAATCCGCTTTGGATTTCGGCTCGATGGCAACCTTGATGACTGGATCCGGGAATTCCATTCTTTCCAAAACGATGGTTTTGTCGCCGTCGCACAAAGTGTCACCAGTAGTGGTATCTTTCAAACCAGCAATGGCGATGATATCACCAGCTCTGCACGTTTTTACGTCGTTTCTTTCGTTCGCGTGCATCTCCATCATACGACCAACGCGTTCTTTCTTACCCTTGACGGAGTTGTATACGTAAGATCCACCTTCCAAAACACCAGAGTAGACTCTGACAAAAGTCAAGGAGCCGACAAACGGATCCGCCATGACCTTGAAGGCCAAACCAGCGAACGGTTCATCGTCCGACGGCTTTCTCTTCATGACTTTCTCGGCGTCGCCTTCAGCGCTACCCTTGACGTCCGGCAAGTCGGTCGGCGCCGGGAGGTAATCGATGACAGCATCCAACAACGGCTGCACGCCCTTGTTCTTGAACGCAGAGCCGCACGCAACCGGGACAAAGTCCAAGTTGATGCAACCCTTACGGATGCACTTTTTCAAGTCTTCAGTGCTCGGTTCTTCGCCTTCCAAGTACATCATCATGACATCCTCGTCTTGTTCGACCGCAGTTTCAATGAGTTGAGATCTCATTTCCGCGCACTTCTCCTTCAAGTTATCCGGAATTTCTTGGTATTCAAACGAGGCGCCGAGTTCTTCGCCGTTCCAGACAATGGCTCTGTTTTCAACCAAGTCAACAACGCCGGCGAATTCCTCTTCGGCACCAATCGGAACTTGGATAACGAGCGGTTTAGCACCCAAGTTCTTGACGATCATGTCGACAGTTCTGAAAAAATTAGCACCCATTCTGTCCATCTTGTTAACGAAGCAAATTCTCGGGACGCCGTACTTATCCGCTTGTCTCCAAACGGTCTCAGATTGCGGCTCAACGCCGGCAACAGAGTCAAAGAGGCAGATGGCACCATCCAACACCTTCAAGGCACGTTCTACTTCTAAAGTGAAATCGACGTGACCCGGAGTGTCGATGATGTTGATGCGAGCGTCTTTCCACGCGCACGTCGTCGCAGCGGAGGTGATGGTGATACCTCTCTCTTGTTCTTGTTCCATCCAATCCATGGTGGCCGCACCTTCGTGGACTTCCCCAATCTTGTGGGATTTACCGGTGTAGTAAAGGACACGCTCGGTGCAAGTAGTTTTACCCGCATCGATGTGGGCCATGATACCGATGTTACGGTACTTCTCCAACGGGACTTGACGCGCTCCTTCTTCTTTGGCAGCACGAACGATGACGTTCTTTCTCGAGGCTTTCGTCTTCGAGGAACCGGCGCGAAGCTGTTGATAAATAATATTATTACGTTTTGATGAGAACAAAAAGAGGTAAAGAGAGAGGTGAGTATTGGCGATGAGGGAAAGGAATGAGAAGACTCGTCGCGACGCGAAAAGTCGTCCGGTCTGTCTTGCCTATCATCTCTGCAAAATCTCTCTCTTCCGCTTGAGGGGAGAAAGAACAAGATAGATTTTGCGTGTGACGGCGATAGGTAAAAAAAAGATTACGCGCGAGAAGTGACACGAGCACGCGATGAAGCGATCCGAAAAAGCACAATTCTCGCAAACAATTGCGTTTGTTACGCGAATTATGCTCTTTCAGTTCACAGAGAATATCGGAAGATGTCATCGAGCGCGATGAAACTTTCTATCTTCTCTCTCTACTTTCACACATCAATGCGTACGTCACTCGAATTGAGCACGCTTTTTTCCCGGGAGAAAAAAAATCCACCACGCCCAAAAGAAAGGAAGAAAAAAATATAATAAACGGAAACAACGACGCACCGCCGAGGCATTGGTTAACACTCTGGATGAGCTGAGCGCTTGAGACATTTTGATGTGTGAAAGAGTAAATGTGCGACAATAAGTGGCGTTTTAACCTTCGCGTGAGCCGTTTCTTTCCCTCTTTTCGCGAGGTGTGTGAATTTTTTTCTTCGCTCTGTGAAAAAGCACAAGACTGCAAGAGGGAGAAAGCTTTTTGATCGATGTGAGCCGCTGATTTTTTTATTTTTGCGCCCAAAATAAAACTGATGATGTCAGCAAAAGTTTGGGTACTCCTACTCGTACTTGAGCAAAAACAACTGAAAGAACGCCATAAAAAGAAGAACTTGAAAACGAAAGAATAAAGAATGTTTACGATCGCAGCATCCTCAACCGTCGCGGCGGCTGGACGCATCTCGTCCTCCTCGTCCACCTCTTCTTCCTCTAAATCCACTTCCTCCTCTTCCTTTGGTTTAATCAGCAAGAGTGCAAAAACGAATAATTTCGTTTCCTTTCAATCTTCTTCACAATCATCATCATCATCTCCAGCGTGGAGAGTCGTCGCGCGAGCGACGGAGAACGAGGAAGATGAATACATGTTTAAACCGACGGCGAACGCGGGAGGTAAAGGCGGCGTGTTGGATCGCGATAACCCTTTACTGGAGGAGAAATTTGCAGTCATAGGCGACGGCGAACACGAGTACGTTTTGCTATCTTTTTGTTCTTCTTTTGTTTTTGAGAGAGGGAAAAGAATATATGTGGATTGTATCCTCGCACTCCCGCTATCCGCCATCGCGTAAATCATTAACTGACATACTCACCATATCTCTCTGTGTCTCTTCTCTTTCTCATCATCCACATGAAACGAACGAAACAGATGCCAATCGTGCATGTACCAATATTCACCGAAGAAAGGGGACGACTTCTATCCAGTCTCCGCCGGAACGCAGTTTAAAGACTTACCGGAGGACTGGAACTGCCCGGTGTGCGGCGCGTCCAAGTCAAAGTTCAAATCCATCGGAAGACAAGTCGCTGGCTTCGAACAAAACCAAGGCTACGGGTTTGGAACGAACAGCATGACCGAAGGTGAAAAATCGAGATTGATTTACGGTAGTTTGGCTTTGTTCTTTGCGTTCTTCTTGGCTGGATATTTGTTGGAATAAAAAAGAAGACGCGAGAGGGCGAAAGATTGACGTACATACGATACGACTGATTGTTTTACACACTTAAGCTTGAAAGTGCACATGTTCTTCGTTAACGAAATTCAGAATGTGACGTCGTCGTCGTGTCTACTCAACACGCGCGCTTTCTTTTAATAATACTATCAATTGCTACTTACACACTGCTCACATATGAAATACCCGGCCTGTTCGCCTGTATATAAAGAGAACTCGACGCTTCATCACAAAAAAAACATCATCACAAGAAAGAAGATTGTTTGTGCGACGAGGATGACGACGAAAACAGCATCAACTCGTCGTATGCGACGAGGACGACGCATTCCCACGATCTTCTCATCAGTAACGTCATCATTATTACCATCACTTTCTTTTTGCGCTTTGCTCGTTTTGTTTTCATTCGCGACGACGGTCCCCGTCGTCGTCGTCGATGCGGCGTATGGCGATGCGTCTTCTTCCTCCTTCGCATTCACGATGTCGGAGATGAGTATGTCGCACGTGCAAAAAGCCATCGATGAACTGGAAGAAAAACGAAACGAAGCGATTGAATACACGACTGAGAACAGGAAATCTTTAGACGTAATCCCAGAGGCGGACGATTTAGATCAATTAGAAAGAGAGGAAGAGGAAGAGTCCAGTTCTGTGAGCGTGTTGTTGGGTGGACAAATAAGCGAGTTGGCGTTAGCGAGTGCGAAGAAAAATACGAAACCAAAACCGCCGACATTTGGTAGTTGCTCTTCTATATCGGACTGTAAAGGGGATCGAATGTTTTGCATCGATGGTAAGTGCAGATGTCCGGTGTTTTTCCCAGACGGAGAGAATTGCGACGTGCCAAGAGAGCCAGAAGATGGAGACTGGTGTTTGACGCCGCTCAAAGAGTGGCCGAAAGCAGGTCCGAAATACAAGAAGAACAAGAAAGTATTGCACGACTTTAGCACGTGTGCGATTGTAGGATCGGCGGGAACGATGCGAAATTCAAACTTAGGCGGCGAGATTGACGCACACACCGCGGTGTTCCGATTCAACGAGGCGCCGCACAAAGGCTACGAGAAGGACGTCGGTTCAAAGACGACACTTCGATTCCAAAATCGCGACCGTTCGGGATTCGCCGAGAAGGACGGAGAAATTTGTGTGGTTCGGGAAGGGAAATGGTACAAGGGACAAAACTCGAAGGGAAAATGTAGATTAGAACAAATGCCAGACAAGGTGGAAAAGTACGTCGACGGGCACTGGAAAGTACACAAAACAAACGCGCCGAAGGATGTTGGGCGACCTTGGATGAGTAACGGGATGGCAGGCATCACGTTCGCTTTGCACATGTGCGCACGAGTGGACGTATACGGTTTCACTTTTGGTACTGGATATTATTTCAAAAAGTATTTAGGTAAAGCTAAGGATTGGGGACGTCCAGGGGGGTTCATTCGCCCGCCAAGCAAAGGTTTAGCGAATAGACACTCGTGGATAAAAGAGCGAGAGTGTTTATTGAAGCTATCCGAAGAGCTTCCGAATTCGGTCATCGTTCACGAGTCTGCTCAGAAAGGCGGCAGGGGCGGTGGTTTTGCACATTCGACGAAAGGACGTCGTTTATTGGTGAACGATACGGCGACGACGCACGTATGAAAACAACAAGTAGCGAGCTCATGCGTTTTTGTAAGTAACTTTTCACTTAGATTTATATTATAACAAAAATTTGTGTTTTATCGTAAAGCTTCGTTCTTTTAAGCCGTGCGGTACAAAAATGAACATATTTTATTTAGAGCTTCATCAACTGAACCGTGATGTCATCGGTGGAGCCACCTTTCACTGCAGCGGCGATGAGCTCTTTGGCAACGGTTTGCGGATCGGAAGTCGCCGCGTTCAACATTTCCGCGATCCTTTCGTTGCTCAAACCGCCACCCCCGCCTCGTTCTTCATTCTCAAATAAACCGTCCGTGGCGCACAAAAGCCATGTGTCTTTCTCCGTAAGTTGCTCAAATGCGCAATCCGGTTCCGCGTTCAAACCAAAACCAGACCCGTAATCAGCATTTTTTTCACCAATGCCTTCAAATCTCCCTGAAGTTTTCAAAAAAGCATCGCCAAACGCTCTCGAAAGCGCTAAAACGCCGCCAACTCTCCAAGTTCCATTCGTAAACTCAACCATCGATTTTCTCAAGTTTGGGTTCCCTCTGTCGATTCTTTTTCTCTCGTTTTCATCGTCCGGAATGTGGTCGACGGAGAGTTGCACAGCTTTTCCGTCTCTGATTAACAAAACTCTCGCATCTCCAACGTTTGCCGTGCACAATTTATTTCCATCAACGATTGCCGCTAAAGCCAAAGTACTGCCGCACTTGGCGCCGCCGATACCACGTTCGCCGAAGGATGCCCAAAAACCTTCCGGGGGCGCAATGCAGACTTCATCGCACTCTATGCAACTTTCCGTCAACGCTTCCAACGGAAATTTATCCGGGTTCATGTTCTTTGTGATCGTTTGATGTAAATTTTTAGAGAGCCAATCCGAGACGGCGTCTCCTCCGTGACCATCAAAAGTAGATATGATTACCGAAGGTTTCCCAGGTTGCGGACTTGGGTTAAACGTCGCCGCTAATCTGTCTTCGTTGTTCTTTCTGACCGTACCTCTGACGGTAGCAGAACCTAAGTCCTTCTCCGAGTACGCCGCTCTGACGACGACGGCTGCACCTCCACCACGAACCTTTCTAATGTTGTTATTGTTGTTGTTGTTGTTCGTGAGGGAAGTAGACGTCGTCGTCGTTTGTAATCTTCTCATCGACAAAGAAGAGGAAGAGGAGGAGGAGGAGGAGGTGAAGCTAGTCCTCGTTGAGGCACAGTTGGTGTTGAAAAGTGATGCGCTCATTGTCCCGATCTTATTTCAAAGGGAATAACCTCACTCGATGTGATGTAAACGCGTGCGTATTTGCGTGTTGATAAAGAGTGAAGGAAGCACTATCGCGATTGAATATACGTATAAAAGAGAAAAGAGATACTTTTGCGACACGCACAAGCAGGCAGATGGCAGAGGGACGAAACAAAAAAAAAGGGCGGCAAAAAAAATTGCCAAAGCGAAAGAGAGAGACGCGTGGACGAAAATTAATTTCAATCCAAAAAAAACACACGCGAACACCTTTGAGAAATACATTTAAAACGACTAAAGGAACTGTGAAATATTAACAACAAAGCATAACTAAATCTCTCCCGATACGATGATGGTCAAGATTTAACTACTATATTTATATATATATATATACACACATGTATATAATACTCTCTTAGATGGCCACGCCAGCCTCTCTACAGCCGTCCGCCACGGCTTTCACTCTGCCGTGGTACAAAAATCCTCCTCTGTCGAACACCGCAGAAGTGATGCCGGCATCGACACACTTCTTACCCAACATTTTACCCAACTCACTCGCCGCAGCCACAGTCTTAGTCTTCCACTCTTCGGTACCAACGACCGCTTTGACTTCTTGACTCTGCGTACCTAAGGAAACTAAAGTCTTTTGCGCGTCGTCATCGATGACTTGCACAAAGACGTGTTGGTTGCTTCTGTACACGCTAATTCTCGGCCTGTCGGCAGTTCCAGTAACTCTGGAACGGATTTTTCGGTGGCGCTGCTGCCTTTTAGCCTCTTTCGGCGTCAAGCGAGCGACCGTGGTCACGACCGTTTGCTTTTGTTGAGCTGTGTTCAAAGGGAAAAGAAAAGAGAGTGTGTTTTGTGAGTAAAAAAAAGAAGCAATTTTCGCTGCCAAAAGAGAGTGGATAAACCTCCCTCGTCTTCGCCCCTCCTCGAGTTGAGGTTTTAGAATTCGCGAAGATGCTCCCGGAAGCGCACGTGCGAACGTTCAAAGTGCACGTAACTCAGCATAACGATAGAAATATATCCGAGAAATCTTATTATTAACTTTTATTCGCGCTCGGTGTTCCCTTTGAGCGATGTCTCGCGATTTCCCTTTTCGTGGTCGCCCACATCGACGCTTATAAAATCGACCCCCGAAAGAAAAGAGGGAAAGCTCGTCGTCGTGAAAAGAGAGAGCCCGAAAGAAAAAAAAAAGGTGCATTTTCGCCGGAATTCGCGCGAGCTTCGCGCGACGCGAACGATGCATGCGCGTACCTCTACTGTTCGTGGACGTGGTTGGAACCGACGTGCCAACTAACGCTGATCGCATGGAAAGAGAAGAAAACATGTTTCTCTTGTACGAGTGCTTTTGTTTGTGACGAGTATAATTTTTTCTCTCTCTTCCACCGCTCGCGTTTTTTTTGTTTTTATTTTTTTTTTGCGCTTTTCCCTCGTGCTTTCATCTGTTCATCACTCACCCAGACCCGTCTGTTTTTCCTTTTGGGGAAGAGCTCAAGAAAGAAAGAAAGAGAGAACCAGGCGCGAGAAAAAAATTCGCTCTCTATTTCTCTCTATTTCTCTCTCTCTCTCTCTCTTGCAAAACGCGTGCAGACGTAAACCTAACAGAGGAGAAGGAAGAAAGAAAGAAGGAATCGTCGTTGTTTTTATTCTCCTCATCGAATTCATTCACACGCGCGAACACACACACACACACACACACGCAACATATCAACATCAACATCAACAACAACATATCACTCGGTGGAATTCGAAAACGAAACACGCTCAAAAGCAGAAGCGCTGCTGCTCTTCTTTCACCAAGTATCGAGGTAGATAAAAAGGTGAAAGAAGAATGAAGATCGTAGTCATCAGCGGAACTTCGGCTGGGGTTGGTAAAACCACTCTGGCCATAGGTCTGATGGCAGCTTTAGAACAGAGAGGATTACGAGTGCAAGCGTTCAAAGTCGGACCGGATTTTAACGATCCTTTGAGACACGAACGAGCGATTAACCGACCATCGCATTCTTTGGATGGTATCATGCTGACGAAAGAGTATAACATATCGACTGTAGCTAAATTCTCGAGCGAATGCGATGTGGCCATAGTCGATGGACTCGATGGGCTATTTGATGGATACGATCCAAACTCTGAAAGCGGTTCCACGGCGCAGATGGCAAAGTGGCTGAAAGCTCCAGTTATATTAGTATGCGATTGTGACTCAATGGCACGATCGATAGCCGCAGTTACGAGAGGATACCAAGAATTCGATACCGAACTCACTATTGCCGGAGTTGTGTTCAACAAAGTGGGGTCTTTACAACACGCGAAACGATTGTCGGAGTCAATGAAATCGTCGAATGTAAACGTGGTCATGTGTGGAGCGGTTCCCAAGGATACAAACTTACTCGTCATGAATGGGAACGCTCTATCGTCTTTACAACCATCTAACGAGTATGGTGGACTCCACAATAGCACCAACAATAATTCCTCGAGTTCATTCACTGGCGATGGATCCCCAAAGACGCCGTCGTCGACGGAGGACTTCCAAAATCAATCTGCGTCGTATTACAACAACAATCATCACCATTATCATTTGAACGGTAATGGACCCCAACAAGGTGCATCACCGAATTCCAAAGAGTCCATCGCTCTGAAGATGCAGAAAATTGCCAAAATATTCGAAAATACCGTCGATATAGACGCGATATTAGCATTAGCAAAGGATTTTTCCATCTCAGAATTCATTTCGGATGATACAAACTTCAACGAAACTTTGTTGACGTGCGCAACTTCTTCAACCTATGGGGGACGATCTTCTAGTCCGGCACATTCGATGGTCGCCAGTAGTAGTAGCGCTAGTAGTAAAAGTAGAAGAGATGCGGAGAATATGCTTACGAGTCCCACGAAAACGATTCGAGCAGATGGAAGAGTACGCATCGCGGTTGCGAGAGATGATGCTTTTTGCTTTTTTTACCCTGAGAATCTCAACTTGTTAGAACGCTCTGGTGCAGAACTTGTATTTTTTAGTCCAGTCGCTGGCGACGAGCTTCCGAGAGGTATCGCGGGCGTGATATTCCCTGGTGGTTATCCCGAGCGTCACGCCGATGCGTTGACGAACAACCGGCCTTTGCGCATGGGAGTAACCGCCTTCGCTTCCTCGGGAGGAGTCGTTTATGGAGAAAGCGGCGGTTTGATGTTTTTGAGCCAATCGCTGACGTCACATGATTCATCAAAACCTAGGTATATGTGTGGATTAGCTCCCTTTGCGACGAGATTTGCGCGAACGGAAACTCGAGGGTACTTAGACGTCAGAATCAGCATTGGAAATCCACTTTTTCCTCCCGGAGAAGTAGTGCGAGGACAGAGATTACATCACTACGAAATTGTTGGTGAAATTCCACAAAAGATAAGGTCTCACGACGATACGAATTCTCCTATTTCTGGATGGAGAGCGACCTATGACGTCAAGCCGTCGTCAGTCGAGGATGATAGAGCACAGAACGGTATTGTAGAAGGAGGTGGTGGAAGCACTTCAGAGAAGAACAGTAATTTTAATAGTGCCTCGAACTCATCGCTCTCTCTTGAACGAACGTTCTCCAACTCTTCCTCAACGAGTGCAACCATGATCGAAAACAACAGCAACAATTTTGGTTATGGGACTGCCGGCAGTAGTGGAAATAAGAACAAGCGAGAGGGATTCGCCTGGAACAACGTGCTCGTATCGAACGTGCACTTACATTTTGGAGGGAATCCAAAGTTTGCATTGTCTTTCGTAAAGGCCTGCAAATCTGTAAGAGCAGAAGCTACCATTGCGGCGCAAAAAGCAGCGACTGCGGCGAAGCGATTAGCTTTGGAAGAAGACGTTGTGAATGAAATTAGAAGTTTAAGAAACGGAGGAAGACCTTCGATGAACGATCTGAACAATCACGCTGGAGGAGCTTCCAACACAGTCGCCCTGAGAAGCGATTTGTACGGCGGGGTTGGTGGCGGTGGTGGGAAGCCGCCAATGATAAAGAGAAGAGATTCAGAGCACGACCTTTCCAGAGTTCCGAACGATCGTTACAAAGCAGCTGGACATTCCAGAAGGTTATCCTCAGGAGATATGGAGTTGGGAGGAGCTGGTGAGTTTGGGATGTCTCCGAGTCGTGCCAGTAACGCAGCAGGTGGTCCGTTTGCCAACCATCAAGCCACTCTGAGTGAAGTCCAAAATAATCTCTCCGGAGCTTTTAACATGTTCAAGTCAAGATCGATGAATTTACTCGCGCAAGCTACGGGAGCTCACAATCAAGACATATCCATGCGATCGAACGCGAGCTTTGGGTCGTTGCACAGAATTCATTCCCAAGCCGATTTATTGAGCGAGAAAGAGATGCGTTCGAGAAGCAATTTCGGTACATCTGGAGATGATGCGTATAACTCAATGAAACGTGGTCATTATCACGCTCCAGCGCTCGTGAAAGTTCCAGAACCTGATTCTGAAGGATACATTTGTAGTCTCTCGCCAGCCGCCACGGAGATGGTGTATGCTCTAGGCTTGGAACACAGGCTCGTCGGCATCACTTCAGAGTGCGATTATCCAAAAGGCGTTCAAAGAGCGCATACAGTCATGACCTCTTCGCGCTCGATAAATGAAGCAGGAAACGGAAAGTCGAACTTTCTTGGTGGTGATTCTTCGAACAAGTCCATGCATTCGAGCTCAGGATATGGGTCTTCGCACCGAGGCGATGCGTCTGGGCATCCCGGCCCAAACAATATGGAGATAAACATAAACATGTTGAGAAGCTCAAACGCAAAGATTATTCTCGCTCCTGACGTTTGCGAGTCGTGCTTAGACGAATTTGTTGATCCCAGAAGTACGGCCTGGGCGATTCGCGAAGCTCGTGCGTGGAGAGAAGATATTCAAGATTCCGCACACTCGAATAATTCCGATTTCATGGGACTTCGGGCCGACGAGTCGGAAGATAACGACATGAAAGGCGTCCTGCCCATTGCCCCGCACACATTGACGGATGTTTTTGAGATCATGCTTCAGATTGGCAACGCGGCTAGTCACGATTTCGCGGCTGAACGCGCGGTTAAACATCTTCGCGATCGATTACGACGCGTCGCTTCGAAAGTCGCACCGGGTTTCGAAAGACGTCCTCGCGTCGTTTCTTTGGAGGCGTGCAAACCTCTCATCAGTGGAGGGCATTGGCTTCCGGAAATGAAAATGATTGCGGGAGGAATCGATGAGCTTCAAGAGCCAGGAGTACCAGCGGAGGCTCTCAGGTGGGAACGCGTATTGGAGCATCAACCGGACGTGCTCTTGATCAATTTCGAAGGCTCTTTTGAGAAGACATTGGAGAAAGTTGAAGTGTTAGCATCGCAACCTGGTTGGTGGAATCTGAATGCGGTGAAGAATCGAGAGGTGTACATTCTAAACAACAAAATATTCTCCAGACCAGGGCCTAGATTAGTTGACGGCGTTGAGATGTTGGCTAGAATTTTTCACCCCGATCTCATCGAGGAACCCTTGGATGAAGGAATGTGTCTGAAGTTAGAACTCGAAGCTGGAAAGAAAGTTCGTCCTGGAAGACTGCAAAACTTTTTTTCTCCGTTTCATTAGCAAATAGAAAAAACATAGAGGTTTAGACAAATATGTTAGAAGTTGTATGTAAAAACATGTACGAACTGCTGCTGCTGCTTTATTGCTTATAGAAATTGGTGTGTGTAAGGTGCACAGTTCGCTGTGCGTTTATTCATTTTTGTTTTGTGGTTCATTTTGTTCAGATTAAAATAATGCTTCACTAGACGCGTCGGCTTCGAGCTTGAATCCGCCCTCTGCGACAACTTTTTCTAACATTTCACCCTTGTCATCGCTCAAGCCTAACACTGTTCTCAATGCCTTGAGTTCGGTCGGGTCTTTGACCTCGCTCGCATAGACTGAGTACACGTCGAAGATTTCACTCTCAACCGGCCAGTTCAAGTTTTGCGATTCCGGGGCCAACGCTTGTGCGGCGACCAAGTTTCTGCAACTCTTCATGACGCTTGGTGCATCTTTTTGTCTCAAAACAGCAACTGCTTGAACCATTTGCGACTTCTTCTTCTCGTTCGCAATTTTGATGAGTTCCTTGTCCGCAGTTTCTTGCTCGAGACCTAAATCTTGGACGAGTGTCTTGGAAATTTCCTCAATTTTGTCCATGCCTTCACCAGAAGTCAACTTTCGTTCGACGTTCTTCTTGAAGAGATCGACACGTCTAGTCAACGGAATTTGCTTCGCTAATTCAACGCCATCTTCTGCCATCTTTCGAATATCCTTCGCGGACAACGAACCGCTATTGATTTGAGTGGACAATCCAGACATCATTCTACTTGCAGTAATACCCTTGATAATTTTTTGAGCTTCTTCATCCGGCATATTGAGTTGCTTTTGAATTTCCTTGAGTTTCTCAGCACGCTCTGCGGTCAAGCCTTGGTTATCACTCAACATCTGCTCGGCTTGAGCTCTGAATGCCTTATCCGACAATCCTTTGTGCACTTCCCCAATCTCCATCATGTTCAATCCTAAGATCTCGCCCAACTGCTGCAAACGAGTAAACTCGGACTGGTCGCGCTCAATCGTGATGCGCACGCCCATTGGCGCGCTTACTTGATCGCCAGTCATGCAGAACATGAGGTAATCTTTGTACATGGCTTTTCTAGTGACGTTATCTAACTCTTTCTCGAGCGTGATTTCTTTTTGCGTCGGCGGTTTTTCGATCTTGGCCTCGAACTTCTCCTCTTCCTTGGGTTTTTCCTCTTCTTTCGGCGATTCTGCAGTCGTTTCGGAATCAGAAGATTGCGCAGCAGCTCGCTCCGCGCGGAACCTCGCCGCGATATCTTCTGGCTCTTCCTTAGCTTTCTCAGCGCCTTCGGCTTCAGCCTTGGCCTTCGCCTCTGCTTCAGCCTTGGCCTTTTCTTCGGCTTCTTCCTTCGCAGCGGCTTCTTGGGCCTCCTTCATGAGTTTCGCCAACTCTTCCGCGGCAGCTTCCGCTTTGCCCTTCGTGACGTCGTTGACCAACGGCGTGATGACGCCCTCGTTGAAGTATACCATTTTCCTTATTTCTTTCATTTGGTCCACTTTGTTTGATTTAGTTTTGGAATCCTTGATGTACCCCATGAACGCTCTCTTCGTTTCTTGGCCTAAGATGTCAAGCGCGAGTTCGTCCGAAATTCTCACATTTTCCCTCGTCTTGCGAACTCTTCCTCTCAACTCGTCGTTGAAGGACTCCGTGGGCACAGCCAACGCTGTTTTGCACGCAACGCGATAGATTTCACCTTGCACTTCTCGTTCGCACTGATCAACAACCTTTTGCGGAATGCACAATAGTTTTCGCACTCTCTTGGCATCTTCGGCGCCTTCATCCGTGAGAACCTTGTCTTTCAACAAAGCCTCCAACTTGGCGCGATAGTTTTCAGTGTGAATACCTTCGGCAACTTCTGGCGGAAATTGTAAAGCTTCGCACATAGCTTGCAAAACTTTCGCGGGGGACTCGGTGGATTCGAGTTTTCCAGACTTGACCGCATCTCTCAACGCCAATCTGTATGCCTTCGTTGTCGCTTCTAATGTGATGGCATCCGCCTCCTTATTTCCTAAGCCAAAGACTAATCGCAATTTGCCCAGCTTTGCCGAGCACGCTTGAGAGAGCTCGCCGCCTTTGACTTTTTGCTCGA
>JACLAB010001288.1_pt1 | contig 29375 bp, 41 predicted proteins | sample 8027921 | NCBI WGS metagenome assembly JACLAB01 (sample SAMN15725117, study PRJNA655200) | protist metagenome | isolation source: fluorescence activated cell sorting (FACS) single amplified genomes of... | place: USA: West Boothbay Harbor, Gulf of Maine | collected 2000-07-19 | reverse complement strand
ACATTATTGTCTTATTAACGGTCCTATCTCGTAGTGCATACTATCTATCCCTCATTTTTGTAAGATGGAGACTGGAAAACGCAAAAATGAGAGCGAGGAGGCTGGAAATTCGAAGCGCGAGAAGAGATCTCCGGATCGACTAAAACCCGGGAGCCCCGCTACGAAACCGAAGAGTGAAGAAAAAACGAAGAGGCCGTATAAGAGAAAGACGGAAGGAAATCAGTCGTCATCATCGTCAGCAGCAGCAGCTACAGCAGCTGCAGCATCGATGAAATGTAATTTAGAATCTGGAATAGATATTGTGACCGGAATAGCGCAGGATATGGCAGACAAAGCTCTATCGAAAGAGATAAAGGAAACGGGCATATCATTCGGTCAAATTGTAGATGAATTAGAATTGACAATGGTAACAGAAAATTTGACGCAATTCAATGGGGAAGGTGAAACGTTACCACCTGTGAGGGATATTGGGAGGATAGAGGTTAGTGCGGCGCATGCAGCAGTAAACCTGGAAGAAAGCATTCCTCGCAGCGTTATCCTTCGCATAGTGAAGAAAATTTTGCCTTCTGTAGCGACAGTGAGCGAAGAGTGTTTGGAGAAGATGCAAATATGCGTAGCTAGTTTCATCAGCTTGATTAGTTCAGAGGCTGGGATCTGTGCGCACGTAAATAACAACAACGCAGTTCTAGGTACCGATATAGTGGCCTCTTTGGGATCACTTGGCTTCGACGATTACTCTCAGATCGCGCTAGCTTACACCAATGCGTACAGATTGCATCAGAAATTGTACGTCAATCGGGCTGGACTTTTGAGCATGGCTATATCTCGACATATTTAGTATAAGTATTGTATCCAACACTGAGTTGTGCTTATGAAAGGCCTACTGTATCTCTTTTACATACATGGGTATCAAGAACATGCAGTACAATCCTAATACTTATAATTACCTATAAATATCGCAAACATAACTATAACTTCAGGTACGATGCGAGCAGCGGGGACGTGCGGGTGGTCACGAACCGCCTCGCGGACGCACAGACCGCGATGAGACTGCTGCGTGAAGAGGAGGCGAAACAGGCCCAGTGCAAGCTAGTGGCACAGGCTGTCCCAGCGCCCATCAAGATAATAAAAGAGAAACCACAACCCAAACCCAAGAAGGTAGGGTATACTAGGGGGCCATACAACAAAACAAAGAAATAGATAGAAGCTAACTTTTGCATAGAATGCATATAGTATAATAACAATATATATTGCTCTACCTATTTATATTTTCTATACTCTAGAGATAAGAGCAAATTTTCCATCGAATCTTTTCTTTCAGAAATGTAAAAGCCATCAGTTGTTCATTAGGACAAACCGCGCCATCTCTTTCGCTAAACTCGCGACGAGGGCGGAAGTACAGATAAAATCCCGTTTCTTTATGTCTTATGCGCTTGATAAGGCCGTAATCAGGATTCTGAGAACCAAGTTCCCAGAACTTCTCTTCTTCGTTTTTCTCTTTAAAGTAGGGGTGGAAGAGGGTTGGGGACAAGTTTTGCATGCTGCAGTGACGGATCATGACTTTGCCTTTCAAACGCTGGTATTTATCATTTGCCCCTTCTTCTACATCCTTCACAATCTCTGTGCCCGCCTTCACCTTCAGCTGGCGTCCTTGGAGGGTAGACAACACGCGCATAAGCTCATGTCTGTGGAAGCACCCATCATGCTGCTTGCGTATCCTCTCATGCGGCTCTTTCCAGCTCTTGAGATTGTCATCGATGGTTTGTTTGATCTGCATCGGGGTGTTTTTGATCTGTTCTTCCAGATCTTGGATGTAGTGCTTCAAATGCTCTCGCTCCGGCTTAAACTTCTCCTGTCTTTGCACTGGAGATCTATCGGTGACCATCCATCTGCGTCCATCTTTCTCTTCCTGTGTCTCTTCCCGTGTGCCATCCCATATGATGGGTTCTCCAAACCTCGCGAGGCCTGACGCAGCCTCACCCCCATCTCTCGTCGCCCCACCCAATACGTAATCATGTCGCGATTCATAGCCAGCGATGCGGTAGCGATGCGTATTTTCTTTTTCAACAGAATCCTCTACACTTTTTTTCACAATATCGGCACTACTTCGTAATTCCAATTTCTTCATATCTTTTCGATTCTCATCTAACTTTTTCTCTTGCACCATTTCAGGCTTATCCCCATAAGATGGACCTACATCAATAGTATCCTCCTTCTTCACCCGTCGCAAAACTCTCTCATGCAAAACAGGGTTCCTCAATTTGTGCTGGTGGCTCTTCGTGGGTCGCATGTAGGAATGTCTGTATTTCGCACTCTCATCTTCATGCAATTCTGTCGCCTCTTCGATGTCTTCTAATGTGACATCTTCCCTGCCTCCCTCACCTACTTTTGCCGCCTCAAGACAGTCGTCCAGGTACCTGAGTGTAGTATGGTGATGGATGTTTAGAGGTCATTATCAGTATGAGATACGCAAAGAGGTTGTAGAGCTAGATAAGGCCTTTCGCATCTATCGCACGTCACAGGATGCGGTAGAACTAGATAAGACCTTTCACATGAACCATTCAGTATTAAATACGACAACAGAGGTGTAGAGCTATAGCCCCCCCGAAGTCCCCACATATATCTATAGTACGTCAATACTAATGGTGTAGACTTGTAGCCCTCCAAAAGTTCGCTACTATCAAGATACATACTTTCTCTGTGCTGCCTGTAGCACTCGCAGCAGGTACACGAGCCCCTTGCGTCTCTCCCACAGTTCGTATCGTGCGATCCCTGCCCGCACGTTCTGCACCAGCACGCGGCTCTGGCTCAGCGGGAATTCGCCGTGTTGGTGCAGCAGCACATCGCTTCTGAAGGGGGGGGAGGGGAAGCTAGAGCTGCCGGCAGAGAAGGCGGTTTCACACCCACTGGAGACACTGGTAGTATAATCTGTACTTTCTTCTTCCTCTTCTTCTCCCTCTAGAATAGTGGCTGGAAGCAGCACAAGAGCACTGGATGACACTGCACTGTCTACTGTACTACTCGCAGTTGTCGAGTATGGAGTAGAGGAATTGGACGAGGGGTAGAAGGGTTTATTCTCTGAGCACGAATTAGCAGAACTACCATACATAGTGCTTTCTGCAGCACTCACTGTCTCCCACTCGCTAGGTGCATTCACTTCTTCCAAGTTAGTATCCGAAAACACTTGTGTTTTGCTACCTTTTCCATTTCCTTTCTTTTTCTTCAATTTTTTCTTCTTCTTCTTCTTTTCCATATCCACAGCGTCCTCAGCCTCGTATTGATAATAGTCTTCATTCTCCAATGATGGTACATACACCGCCGCTGGTTGGCGTCCGAACACTTCTGTCAGAGACGGCTTATGCTTGCGAACCAGGTCCAGCGGCGTGCGTCCTTGAGCGTCCTGAGCGTCTATGGGGGCTCCCATCTCTATCAGGAGTATCGCAGTCTGCGTCCTCCCGTTCGCACAGGCCACATGCAGGGGCGTCCATCCGTTCACATTGCGGGCATTGATAACATCATTTCGGCCCAGTTCTCTTCCTTTGCTCACCAGCACCCTTGTCATGTTGGTTCTGCCGGACATAGCAGCATAGTGCAATGGAGTATAGTCTTGGTTTGTTGAAGCATTCATATCGACGCCCTTCGCAATCAGACTTTGCGCCCTGTTCACGAACCCGTTCCGCGCAGCAAGATGCAGCGGAGTAGCTCCCAGCCAATTCCGCCTATGCTTATCCAAGTCTTCGTCATAGCTCAAAGCGCTGCCACTGCTGCTATTGCGGAAGCTGCTGCTTTTACTGCTTTTACTATTGAAATTGAAATTTTCTAAAGTAGCCTGGTCCTGAGGGCCCTGAGTACGGTTCAGTTTCGAAGGTGTTAGCTCTTTAAGTACCATACTAATTTGTAAGAGCCACAAACGGTTTGGATCCAAAAATTGACGTTAAAACGTACAATACATGTACTGTACGTTCAGGTACATCGGGTGTGTATTAGACTTCTGTTCGCGCAGTGCAATGTAAGGATAAATAGAGAGTGGGATATAATTTAGACATAGATTCCTAAAAAGAGGGACAACCAGCATAGCTTCCACCACTCGCTACATTTCTTTAGGGCAGTCACGATATGGAGGTTTTCATTTAATAAACAGCAGAAAGGTTTACCTGAACAGTGACAGTTTCAGTCTGTATCAGAGGCACTCCCTCTTCTTCGTTCTGGAACTGGTTCATATTCTATTTTTTGTTGATAGGAAATGACAGAATCGTCTTGAATTCAAAAAAAAAAGTTGAAGTGGCAGGCAGGCTATATGAACGAAGGCTTGGATTCTACAGTACAATCGTAAAATTCTATATCACTTGTTTAGAACACAAGTGACGTGTAACTCCCTATAACTATAGCAAATTTAAAAGAAAGTATATGGCTAATCTATTAGCAACTTTGGTGGACTCTCTGGCCATCGTGTTTTTCGTGATTGGGCTTGGGTTTGGCTGTAAATTGTCCGGATTCATTCCGGGCGACGCGAACAAGGGCATAGGGCCAATGGTCGGCAAAGTTTGCCTCCCCATGCTGATATTCCGAAACATCGCAAAACTGGATCTGTCTACTGTGAACTGGGGCGTGATCGGCTCTGTAGCCATCGTCAAGACAATCAGTTTGGTTTTGGCTGCTGGGCTGGCGTATCTGAATAAGCCCAAAGGAGAGAATGCGAAAGCAGGCGACGAGGCTTCACAGTACGGCATCATGACGCTCTTCTGCACGGGTTCCAATGATCTGGCCATTGGCCTGTCAGTCATCAATGCGCTGTATCCACCAGAAGAGTCTGCAATCAATTTTGGAGCCATCACTTTTGTTATTGTCGGTATGCAAGTGGCTGTGTTCAACATACCCTCGTTCGTGTGTCTGGAAATAGGCAAGGCGAAGCGAGCCGCTGCGGCTGCAGGTTAGTGCTTGATCTTGAGACGCATGTATCTCTACAGCACGACTATATAATACAACATTTGATAGTTTATTAGATGTCTGTGGTATAGCTCTTTCATCCCCTTGATTGTTATGACTATCAAATACAGTCATTATACTCATATAGGCCCTTACATTTACTCTACGATCTATGCAGACAAACAGAACTGCAAGGTGTGTGCCAAGAAGCTCTCCACAGTGGTAATCATGAACTTGGCGCAGAACCCCATTATGATTAGCACGTTTTTGGGTCTGATTTACTCCCTCATCAACCCCCCAGTACGTGATTATTTGTGAGCTTTGGAGGGCTCTATCTCTATACCATAAGTATTGACGTGCTCTGGATGTACTGATGAATTTAAGAGGGAGATATCTCTATACCACTTTTATCATTTTGAATGCTGACTGGTTCGCGTGTAAGGAGTGTTGTACTTATATCACACCCTTTGTATTCATGGCCATCAAACCTAACTGTCATACTGATAATATCCCTCGAACATCTATCGTACGTCATCGCAGGTCTCTGGTGATCCAAGCGAGAACAAGAATTTGCCATACCTCATCGACGACATGTTGAAGAAAGGGGGATCTGCCTTTGGCATGGCCGCACTGTTCCTGGGTGGCATGGCAGTGGTGGGTAAATTCGAACTGCTACAAGGTAAGAAGCTAGTGTTGCCCGTGATCCTATCCTTGATCAAGATCCTGATAGCCCCTATAGTCGGGTATGTATTTGAGTGAGTGGACTTTAGAGGGTACTACCTCTATGCCATGAGTATCATTTTCAAAACTGGGTGGTTCATTTGAAAGATCTAGTGTAGCTCTACCACATCACTGTTAATCACGGGCATCCCTTCCAGGCATCATACTTATAATCCCCTTCGAACATCCATCGTACGTCACCACAGGTACTACGTGGCTCTGGGCATGTTCCAGGACAGTCCGGACAAAGTGAAATATGCCGAGTATGTTTTCGTGTACTGCAGTCTCCCCACCGCGGGATCTATTATCGTGTTCGCACAACAGTACGACATCGCCTCCAAGGATGCCATCAGCGGTGCAGCAGTACTAGTGCTATTGATGTGGGCCCCGTTCATGTTCACTACGGCTGCGCTTCTGATTGGCGAATCTATTGCAGGCGCTGGTCTTTCCGAATTCTCCCACTATTTCTCCATATTTGGAGCGGTGCTGCTATTGTTCATCTCGGCCATATCTCCGGACTGGCAGACGTATCCGAAGTTCGTCGTTCCTCATATTGCTTTAGCAGCGCTGTTGTTCAGTGCGGCCCATGTGGGCTGTTTACAGAACGTCAAACCGTACGGGGACGAAAACCACACCATGGCCGTGTCCATGGACTGGTACCTGCTCACGTACTTCGGCCGCCTTTGGCTGCGCATGGTGCTGGGGCTCGTGGTGCCTGCGGATCTGCTACTATTGTGGACCAAGGGACGAGAGGCCGCGGCGAATGTCATTCCTATAACCACCGCCATAGCTCTGCTAATCGCAGTAGTCTCCACCATCGCATTTGCAGCTAGCCCAGATGAACAAGAGGGTTCCCAATTTGCCTGCTGGTACAGGTATGGCAAGGCACAAGTCACCTACGATTTGGTGCTCCTCCTGATAGGCCTCTTGTTTAAGGGTTTTGTGCTTACGTGGGTTACTTATAAGCCAGCCCTGGACACCAAGGTCCCGTCCAAGATAGGACTCGAGGGCTGCCCTGCTTTAGGCTCAGAGGACGCTAGAATGGAGTCCTTCCAAGCGAGCAACATTAACCCGATGAGGGGAATTGTGAAAGATCTGAATAGTGCGAAAGATGCGAGTAGTGCGAATATTGATGATATATCAGTAGGTGGGGTACTTGCAGAAGTATCAAAGGAGGAGAACGAGTATCACGCTGAGAAATCCAGCAAGTGCGGTGTCAGCGGAGAGTATGTGTACCGGCTTAAGATCCTAACGGCAATCAACCTGGCTAGTACCCTATTCCAGATTCTGGGGAATATCACCGAGCATTCGCCAAGCACAGAAAAGGGTACTCCCATCATGACTCTCATCCAAATGCTCAACATCTTCTGCTACGATGGAATGGGTATGCTGGCATTTCTGGTGTTCCATAGCATGCGTTGCAATGGTTGGGTAAAGGTGCAGTCCTCTCTGCGGCAATTCTTCAGGAGCTTGCAGGTTAGTATTTGACGTGCTATAGGTGTATGGATGCAGGCGAGTACTTGGTCTTAAGATGGAAATGTCTCTATGCCATTGCTTGGCTATCTTGTGCTTGATGGTCCATATGAAAGCTGTAATGCAGCTCTATATTACGTATGAGTATCATTACTATGAGTCATAATCATCATGCTCATATTGACCCTTGCAATTCATGATCTATCGTACGTCACGATCATACTCATATTGGCCCTTGCAATTCATCCCATATTAATACAGATCCTGAACCTGATCGACGGTGAGGGGGCCCAGGAGGGAGCAGTGGTAGTGAATCTCACATGGAAGCGCCTGGCCAACCGCATCGCGGGGTCGACAGTAGTGCGCACATTGACGTACAATGGACAGAAGTACGAGAAGAGTGCACCTGGACAGGAGCTGCTTAACTATCTGATGAATGAGAATCTCGCTCAAACCCGAGATGCTGCCTTGGCTCTGTGCACCAGGTGAGTGCAATAGTGCTTGAACTTGAGAAGTTTATTGCTCTATACCATGAATATTGACGTGCTATAGATGTAGTAGTTGGACTTCAGAGGGTCATTGCTCTATACCATAAATTAGAATTTTGGGGGATCATTTGAAAGGTGTGATGTAGTTGCATATAACACACTTAATTTGCCCTACACTTCATCCATGATTCCACTGCACCAGCCTGCTGGAACATGACCTGCTGCACCACGTGACGTTCGAGTATAATGCATCGCATCTGGACGGCCCGGAACTGTTTGCGTGTGTGGAGACTAGTCCGAGTATCCTCGCCGAGGAGCAAGAACAGGAGAACAACATGTTCAAGGGGCTGGTAGTGAAAGGCGGGATGATTCAGAAGCCGCCGGCCACTGCGCTCGGTGTGCATGCGGACAAGATTCATGCGTTGTAGATAAAATAAAATATATATTCTATATTCTGCTTAATTAAATGTTGATTATAAGGGTGATTTCTGATGTAGACATCTTGCCAGAATAATAATTGCACTTGTCTAATGTTGATGAATTCAGTAATTTGTACTCCCACAAAGTAACAACTACCTATCGAAAAATAGACATAAACGTTCAGTATAAGCCAGCCGCTCTCACGAGAAAATTGGCCAGTCTGGCTTACATGTAACACTAATGAAGCTATAAAGTCTTTCAGAGAAATTATAGACACAATGATGATCATCAGAGATGAAGTTGAATCTCTAAAGTGATCGATAGAACGAAATACTAATGAAACGCTCCAAAACAAGTACCTCGATGGATGACCTGCGATCGGGGAGTAAACTAAGTTCCATTGCCGGACGCAATCCCAGCAGGCCTTCCTCTGAAGGTGTACCCAAGAACGGGTTATCTAAGACTTTGGGGTCTCGAGGCAGCTCTAGACCGATGTCCAGAGCAGAAGCTCCTCTGAACAAGAAATTTGCATTGGAATTCGCGTATGATCTGGATTCTATCATTCTTCCGGAATGCCTGTGTTTCTTTGACTTCTTGAGCATGAAGCCTGCGGATAAAATGGATCTCCGTGGGTGGATGGTGAACAAATCCCTCTTTCGGGTAGCTGGTGAAAATGGGAGGAACAATCTTGGGACTTTGTTACTCGACGATAGCATTGGATTTACAGTACAAATGTTTGAGCTGATTCGCGGCTTTCAGAAGCTGAAAGTTCTGAGTTTGGCCAGTACTGGAATGGATATTACCTTCCAAGCTGCCCAGATTTTGGGAAGTTTCCCCCGCTTGATGGAGTTGAATATAAGCTATTGCAGAGTAGACATCACGAGTTTCAGTATATTATGTAATACATGCCAGAATCTCCGCCAACTGATTTGTCAGAGCTGTCCCGGCCTGGACGACTACTGCCTGCAGGCTCTGGCCGCCTGTATGCAGCGCTTCAGACGGTTGCAGAGCATAGATCTGTCCAGGGGACTGGAGTACAGCGATGAAGGTTTTCTCACGGTTTTAGGGGCCACGCCGAAGCTCCTTACGCGCTTAAATATGAGTAATAGCACAAACCTGACTTCACTGGCTATTACAGCCTTGCGCTCGAAAATGCCTGGACTCCTGCATCTGGACATGAGCGAGATGAAGCTGGTACAAACGTGCTTTGAATGGATCACGGAAGGTTGCACACAGCTGCAAGTGCTCATACTCAGCAAGTGCGACAATCTAGACGATGACGCTCTTGTGCGCATCGGCACGAAGTGCTTGCATCTGCAAAAAATAGTTGTTAACAAATGCGATAAGCTGTCGGATTTCGGAGTTTCCAACTTCTTCGCAGGTGAGTAGGCCAAGGGTTGGACTTCAGATATAGGGCTATTGCTTTATACCATGGTCATGTCATACAAAATTTGGAGGCTCATTTGAAAGGTGTGATATAGCTCTATATTACTATGAGTACCTTATGATCACTACTATGCACTCATCGGCCCCTACATTTCATCCATGACTCTACTGCATCTCACAGCTCAAGAGCAGGCTTTGGATCTGCGACTAGGAGACGGACTGAAGTACGTAGACATTAGCAGTAATATTTTACTGGGTGGCCCCACTGTACAGGCACTGGCTGCGTACGAGGCCAAGGCGCAGAAGGTGCACGCACTGACGCGACGGGAGAATGAAGCGCTCGGAAAGAAGTCGAGGGTACTAGGTCTAGTAGATCTGAAGATGAATGGTCTGAGCATGGTCACAACTCTGGCCCTGATGGAGATGTGGAAGGCGTGCACATCGCTACAGCGGTTCCAGATGTCTGTAGAGCTATCCACTACTGTTCTGCACCGAAAGTCCATGATGCCCCACATCAGCGATACGATCCTAGTGGAGGCACAGTACTTCTCCCTGCAGGAAGTGTCCCTGTCAGGCTGCTGCCTCGTCAGTGACGCAGGTGTATGCTCCCTCATCGAGAAGTGCCACAAGCAGCTAAAGTCCATCAACATAAGTTATTTGAACAACGTCACGGACCTCACTATGTACCACCTGGCGGAGTATTGTGGCCCCGGACTAGAGACCCTGAATGTGAGCGGCTGCAATAAAATCACTAACAACGGTGTCATTGCTCTCTGCACCGATAACCGTCCTCGCGAGGTTTTCGTTTATGGTGAAAACAGCTCCATCGGTAATGGCTCTGCTACAAATAATATGGATTCTACCAGGAAATTGTTCGGGTCGGAATATCTTGGGGATGGTATAGATGAAGATCCCAGTAGTTATGGTGGGTCTATAGCTTCTGCAGTTCGTAGCCACAAGAGCAACCCGTCATTGGATGCTTTGAATCCGTTCCATCAGAGCCCAGGGTGTCTTAAGCTTAAGACTCTTGAACTGAATGGTAATTATAGGATCACGGACCCGGGTGTGGTCGCACTTTCAAATTTGAAGGAAATAGTTACTCTGTCCATTAGGAATCTAGACAATGTATCTGATAATCCACTGTTGCTGATGTCTCAATCCTGCCGCCACTTGAAGCACTTGGACATCTCTGGCTTAGACCTGGTATCTATTGAGGTGGTCAAAGCCTTCGCCACCCACTGCTACAAACTAGAGACGTTCACATGCGAGCTTTGTAATTTCACTGCAGGTGACTACGCAGAAGTAGTCCGACCCAGGCTACCACTGGCACTACCCAATGGCCTGCATTCGAAACTCGATCCGCGCCCCAGACCAATCCTTGAGTACAACCGTTACGTAGTAGAAACGAGAGAGATGCAACGAAAGGCCTGGGTGCTAACGAGTTTCGGGATCTATTGCATCGCCTGGGGACGTTTACGCCGCTGCAAAGCCGCACGTAAACAAGCTATCAGAACCATTGGCACAGTGTGGTTCGATTATCGCAATAGACACCGCTTGCAAGCATTATGGGGTAGCAAGAATGCCAGGTTGCGGGCTGCCAATGTGCTGCAGGTATGAGTGTTTATGGTCTATATTATCGAACGTTATAGCATCAAACCATTCACATAGTATCCATTGGATAATAGCTCATATTGAGGCTGTGGTAGCTCTATCACTCTCTTAAGTATCATGACCATTACACACAATCACCACAAGCATAGTGACGTGCTTTAGATTTACCATGACCGGTATGCACAACTATCATACTCATAACACCCCTACAATCTATCACACGTCACAATACTTATAACACCCTTACATTTATGCATTATCACTGCAGAAGTGGGCCAGGAGGTGTGGGGGATGCAAGACTGCCCAATGGAAGAAACGCCGCAAGCGCAAGGACCTGTACGCCACCGCACTGCTGCAGGTGAGTGCTGCTTTACCTTCAGATAGTTATAGCTCTAAACCGTTGCTGTGCGACTTGGTGTTTGAAGGGCTGGCTCATTTAAAATTTGTGGCCTAGTTCTACCGTACCCTTGAGTATCATGGCGTTCGATATATGTGAAAGGCCTAGCCTAGCTCTACCATACCCTTAAGTATCATAATCTTTGCACCTAATCACCATACTCATGTTGGCCCTTGCGTTTCATGATCTACCGTACGTCACGATCATACTCATGTTGGTCTTTGCATTTCATCCATTATCATCGCAGCGCTTCTACCGTGGCCACATGGCCCGAAAGAGGTGTCGGCACATGTTCCTGAGGCTGTACAAGTATTACAACATGATCGGCCATATGGCGCACAAGATATGGGTGCTTGTTTATGCCCGAGAGTTTACTAGGAAACACATTAAGGTGCAGTCCATCGGTCGCATGTTTCCTTCGAAGCTGAACTACATCCTGTTTCGGCGCTCCCTGATCACGCTGCAGATCAAGGTTAAGAACTTCATAAAAAGAAAGAGAGATGTGCGGAAGCGCATTGATTTCATGCTTTCCGCTCTGGAGGGACATTCTGTCGCAGCGAACGTCATTCGCAAGAACTGGCGCATCAAGATGTTCAACAAACAGATGAGCACTTTTATCTTCATCTGCGCCATCTATTGGCGCACTATCGACGATGAAAAGGATTGGCGCATCGTCCAGCTGCAGGTAAATCAGTAGTTCAGCTTAAGATCTTCAGAAGAATATATTTCTTTGTCGTTGCTATGCTATCTAATACTTGATGGACCATTAGAATGCTGTGATGTAACTCTGCCATACTCTTAAGTCCTATGACCGTTGCACCTAACATCATATCCAAAATGACTCCCACGCATCTATCGTACGTCACCATCTTACTTAATATGATCCTTGCTTTCACCTTCACTCACTGCAGGCCTGGTACAGAGGAGTGATTGTGCGGCTGCGCGTGTGGAGAATCAGGGAAGCACCAAAAATCCTGGTCAGGAAGGCTAACAAGATCCGGGCACTGTGGTGGCGATATAAGACTCGGCTGTGGTATGTTCCCTGGAAAGCAAAGAAGAAGTCGAAGATGGCTGTGTGGAGGCGAGCCATTCAAAGTTGTTGTCACCTGCGTCTCGGCAAGCTGTGGAGACCGTTTCAGAAAATGTTCAAATTGCGTTACTTCAACGGAAAGAGATTTCGAGCAGCAGAGCTTCTGAACAAGCGATGGCGCGGGTATGACGTACGCAAGCGCATGTGGCACTGGAAACAAGATAGCCTCAGCCGCACTGCTTCCCGCATTCAGCAGGTAGTAAAGAGAAAGATAGGTCGGCTGTTTCGAAGAAGAGTAATGTCTATAGAGCACATGGCCGCATATCGCATCCAACGCGTGATCCACACTATGTTCGATGGCGAAGCGTTGATGCGGATAGAGCGTAAACGGGCCATCAGACGGAGAGAAGAAATCATTGAGGAAAAGAAGAGGCTTCTATTAAAAGTGCGGCAGCACGCCCTCAACAAGCGCAAAGACGAGTTCATGTTCATATTCGCTCGGCGAATCCAGAAGCGCTTCCGCAGATGGACCAATGGGCGCAGGAAGAAGGCAGAAGCCATGGCCAACCGCGAGAAGGCCAAGGAAGATGCTACGGAGGAGATCATTGCTATCAAGACCGGGAAGATGTTCCAGTACGTTAATATGAGGGGTCATCAATATTTACAGTGTTTGTTCTCTGCATCATTGTTACCATATTTAATACTGAGAGATCTTGTGTAGCTTTATCACATCTAATAGCATTGTGAACATATAGAGCAACCATCATGCACCATCACACCAATACATGCACACTCATAGCACCTCTATCCCAACATTCATGCAAAAAAAGATCCCTGATGAATCCCCTGGCGCCTCTTGTGAAGCTAGGTGAAGGCATCATCAGTGCGTTCGCCGGCAAAGGTCCGGGCGCGGGACCCAAGTTAGAGGACCAGCCGCGGCTCACCAACGCTATTCTCAAGTACCACACACGGTCTATTGTGCAGTCAGGCATAACTAGCTTGTACGTGCAATGTATGAGTGAACTTTGTAGGGCTATATCTCTATAATATTAGTATTGCACTCAGTACTGGATGGTTCATGTAAAAGGTGTGGTGTAGCTTTATAACATCTTATATCATCATGTCCATCAACCTTGTCACACTCATAATGACCCTTGAACATCGTTAATCATTTACAGGCATCTGACCATGGGCGAGGGAGAGACCAAATCATTCTCACTGGCCCAAGAGGTGCTGCGCACGTCAGGCAAGCCATACTATGAAAAGTTTAATGCAGACCTGAGTGGCACCATGCGCATGCACATTTTCTTGTGGTTCATGCGAGGCAAAGGGGCTGAGTGCATCACCGGGATATCTGTTAAGAACAAGCCGGATGCCATGTCTATGGCTCAGCTTAAATCTCGTGCAATCAGCATGACGGCTAACAACAGCTTGTGTGTGTACCACAATCACCTTCCCTTCGAACTTCGGGGGGAGAAGAGCATAAAGGCGGGCAAGGGCGGCTTTGCCGTCACCGACATCCAGGTTGTCTTTACTGAGGAGGTGCGTATGCAAAGAAGTGATGGAACTTCAGAGGGCTGTATCTCTATGCCATCACTATTGATGTACGGTTGGTCTTCATAAGGTTATATCTCTATGCCATCACTATTGACGTACGGTTGGTCTTCAGAGGGCTGTATCTCTATACCATTGCTATCAGATGCTACAGAAAGTGATGCATGCGAAAGGCTTTGCCTACCTCTATCTCATTCTATAATATTATTAGCGTAACGTGCAATGGTCATACTTATAATTTTCCCAAAAAAATGTATCACTAGGCCGGGGAGGACCTCGAGTTAAAGGGTTTCACTATGATAGGCGATCTGGCCAAGTACGGTTTTCACGCCTGGATCTGGACGTACAGTAGAACTCCGCTAGCCGTCGAGGACATGTACAAGCTCGGTAATGTCGAAAAACAGAGTTGGTGCGACCAGCGCTTGTTAGGGGTGATCTACTCTTTCAATTTATCGAACATGGACGTACGTGCGCTATATTGAGGATGAACTTTGGAAGGCACTTTCTACATACCATGGCTGTTGTGTTTAATCCTGAATAGTTCGTATGATAAGTGTTATGTAGCTATATCTTATGTATGAGTATCATGGCCATCATCCACAACCATCATGCTCATAACCCCAAACATGCCAATACAGGTGCGCTCGCTGCGAAGCAACTTCGAGGAAATCCAGGGCAGTAGCGTGATAGAGAACGTGCGCGTGAAGGACGTTTTTGAGGTGTACTTAAAGCATGAATTGACGCCTATAGTAAAATGGATAGTGGATGCGGTCAAGCCGAAGCGGCAGACAGAATTAAGCTTCAGCGAGTACGTACGATAGATGTGTTTGTGAGCTCGATAGGGCTATATCTCTGTATCATCAGTACTATGTTTAAACGACTGAACCTTGCACGTGAAAGGTATAACACCTGTGTGTGTAAGCTTTTCGCAAGGATTCCGCACAACTGCATACTAATGACACATCATCATGCGAACGTCCTTAAAATGCCACCCACATAACAGATACGTGCACATGGTCACCAGTTTCTGCATGTTCGGGAAGCGAGACCTTATGCGCTTCCTCTTCGGATGCATAGACGTGAAGCAGAACGCGTTCCTGAAACGTGCAGAATTCGTCACGCTCATAGAGCACATGAGTTACAACACTTCACAGAATCCCAACTTGTGGATACTGAAGGTGAGTGCTTGGTTTTAAGAGGGCTGTATCTCTATACCATTACTGCACTATCCAGTGATGTGTGGCTCATTAGATAGCTGTGATACAGCTCTATCTTATGCATGAGTACCATGAACATTACACCGAACCATGACCCTAATATCGGCTCTTACACTTCATATACACGTGCAGTACGATACGTACAAAGACAGGAAGTTGGACAGCCTCTTTTATGCAGGCTTTGAACGATTTTGCCACGACTACAGGGCAGTGATGTGGGCTTCAGAGAACTTGCAGCAAATCATGCGCGCGAAGCACATGGGCGCGGATTTTTGGTTCAACAAGATGGATAACTTTGTGGACCAGCGGAAAGATCTCGGGGTGATTTTGGTATAATCAGTTCGTATGTATGTTTTTTTTCGTTTGAAATGTAAAAATAATGTTAAATTTAGTACACTTAAGATTTTTTAAGTGATTTTCATATATATTGCTGCTTGCTCGCTTGGTGAACTACTAGTAACTGATTGGTACCCCATCAACCCATTTCTCGCTTCCGTCAGTCATGTCTAATACCCGTATTTTTTTGAAGGTGCACTGCCCCACTTGCCCATGGTTACCATTTCCTCGGCCGCCGTGGGGTGGATGGCCACCTGGGGGTAGTCGTAGAGCAGTCAGCGTTTGCAAAGGGCTAGTGTGAGCATGAGGCGTGCACTGGATGCTCATGATAACCAAGGATGCAATAAAACTAGATAAGGCCTTTCACATCTATCGCACGTGATGATACCCCAGGTTATCATACAGCTACATAACACTTTTCACATGAGCTGTTTAGCATTAGATACGACACAAATCATTTGCAGATCCCCGGAGACCACTCGCATCGTCCCACGTACGCAGTCGTCGAAGTCGGCCTTGGTGGCACCCAGCTTCACCGCCAGAGCGAAGCCTTGAAGTAGCTCGTCTGAACCCATGCCAATACCTTTGACGTGCGGTAGTGATATTGGCTTACAATTAGCGTGATGGATGTATTGTAAGCTCATAACGATGCAGAATACCATACAATAACACTAATATATTGTACGTACTGTGGCAGCCACACACTCGCTCGTCCGGTCCATGGCATACCAGCTTCATGGCAACCTTTGTGTATAATGGATTATATACAAGGACTGGCATAAGCATGATCATTGCGCGTGAGGTCACACTACTAATCAGATATAGAAACATCACACCTTTAAAATGAGGCAACAATCATAGACTGACTGGTAAAGATCCGATATAGAGCTACAGGTCTACAGCTAAGATCCGCATCACACACCTTAGGCTTCTCTTCCGGAGTTAAGCCTTGCCATGGCCCGTACCTGCGATGACGTGCGATAGGTGCTCGAGGTCATTATGAGTATAATGATGACGTACAATGGATGTCGAGCATGTTAGGTGGGGTAGCCACAGTTGAAGGATATCATGGAGCTACATCACATCCTTCACACTGATCATTCTATGTTAGATTGTATAGCAATGGCAAAGATATAGCACCCCTAAGCTCGCGCGTCAGTCGTTACGCACCACAGGTTGGTAAACGTGCTCTGGTAGCACGTCACGCTGTCCGCTCCATACTTCTCCACAGCCTGCTGCTCGGTCAGGCCCACAGTGCCTGAGCAGGTCATATTGCCAAGGATATTTTAAGATCATTATCAGTATGATGCTTGTGTCAGATGTTCATCACTAATAATGTGATAGACATATAGAGCACGTTTTGCCCGAACCGTGCAGTGCATAATATAATATAATACTTCTGGCCCTCCTAACTTCATCCATATCCGAGCTCGCACCGATGCATGGGTGGGAGAAGACTACTGTAGGAACTAAGTCATAGTCCGCTTTCGCCGCGCGCTTGCCGTCGAACAGACGGTCTGCCAGTCTCCTTTTTTTGTATCGTGTAGAGGGGTGGGTGAGTGTCTCGTAAAGTGTGCATGTCATGCCATAGCGCTATTGCTCTCTATGTTGTCCTAACCCTAAAATACATATATATGTTTACACTCACCTTCCAGCGGCTATGGCTGTGGGTGTCAGCTGGATGGATTGAGGTGCAAAAAAAGGTTGATTCAGGTGAGTATAATAGTGGTATTATTCTGGTACTTTAGGATATGATACAGCCACTCACTAACCTGAATGTCGCTGCTGACGTCTCCCACGGCATACACCCCCTCCACGTTAGTCTGTTGGAAATCGTCTACCTGCATCATCGTGATTGAGATTGGGAGCCGTTGGCACGTTAATGACGTACGATAGATAATCGAGCGCCGAATTAGCATATTGTTGTAGGTCAGGATTCTATACTTAAAGACCAGGATTCATTACGCAACACCATGGAATATATATATACCATGTGATACGTAATGACGCACCACTACCATGTTCTTCTTGTTCTGGACCAAGTTAAAGATGTTCCAATATGGTAGGTTTGAGTGTGTTGATTGTGCAGGGTGCTCATGATGATTACAAATAAGATAGAGCTCTTCAGATCTATCGCACGTCATGATTAACAGGGGCGTGATAGAACTAGACAAAACCTTTGGCATGAACTATTTAACACCGGATATGATAGGCATGGATATGATAGGCATGGATATGATAGGTATGGTGTAGAGCTACAACCATTCAAGTCTACTTATGCTATACGACGCTCACCTGAGCAATGTCGGCCTTCTCCAAGCCCAGATTCTCCGTCAAAGGCATTCTGCCCGTGGCGAACAGCACCTGATCGGAGGGCGCACGTGCGTATATATATTATATAGGGGCGGGGGTGAGCAGCCAATTGATCCTTGCTTGGTCCTTGACGTGCGCTTGTTCCTAGACGTACTACACGACACACCCACGTACCTGATCGAAGGGACCGAACTCGCCTTGGTTGGTCTGCATAGTCAGCGTTCCATCGGCATTCTTCACCACCCCGGTAGGTGAGGTATTGATCTGCAGTATATCATAGATGAACCATGGAAAAAAAATGCAGGCAAGGGGCGATTTGAGTATGATAGTTGTGTGCAATAGTTTGGTACATATATAGCACGTCCATATGAGTGTGATAGTTGTGTGCAATAGAAATGATACTCATACATGAAACAGAGCTGTATTACAGCTTTAAGATGCGCCATCAAACATTGAATGACACACTCAGGGTATAGAGCAACGGATTCCTAAAAAATGCCCAACACTCACCTGCACAGGCAGCTTCTGCTTCTTCATCTCGGACAGAAGAGTATCCACAAGCAGGTCGTCGAAACCTTTGAGCGGCCTTTCTCCTCTTAGGAAGATGGTGGTCTCAGTGTCCAAGGCGTGGAACACCCCGGCTAGCTCGATGCCGATGTACCCGCCCCCGATCACGGCCACGCGCTTCGGCTGCTCCTCCAGCTATAGGTATTGGTGCATTTTTCAGGTCAGCAGGGACGTGCGTACGAGTGGGTTAGGGTTGCTCGAGAGTACACGACAGAGCACAAATCGATACGAGATAGACTGATAACACAATTTTAGCACATTCCGACCCTGGTCAGGTTGGTATAAGTCTTCCACTCCATGCGCGCCCTGCCCACCGTGCTATACATAACATGGCACGTACCTCGAAGAAGCCATCGGAGTTGATGCAGTGCTCGATGCCGGGGATATCGGGCATGTAGGGTCGACCACCCACTGCGATCAAAATGTGCTTGGCGGTGATGCTGTCGTCGCCTACTTGAATGGTCTTAGGCCCAGAAAAGGCGGCGCTTCCCTCGATAACTTCGACTCCGCTGTTGCCGAGATTTCGGCTGTAGATCCCGTTCAAACGCACGATGTACGCGTCTCTCATCTCCTTCATCTTGCTCCAGTCGAAGCTCACTTTGCCTTCTACTTTGATTCCGAACTGGTTTGCATCGTGGATGATCTCATTCACTGTCGCAGCATTCCACATTACCTTCTTAGGAACACAGCCCACATTCACGCAAGTACCTCCAAGCCTGGCTTGCTCAATCACACCCACTTTGGCACCGTAAGCAGCAGCACGTCGAGCAGAAGCCATGCCTCCGCTTCCAGCTCCGATCACAAGGTAGTCAAAGCTCTTATCAGCCATCCTAAGGTTTGAGGTTGAGGTTGAGGGTCGAAATCTCAACCCAGCAGCTGTGCCAAAGCCTAAACCGCTCACAATAGCTACCAAGCACAATACTAGTACAATTATAACGGCTAGCATATCTTCAATTTCCAGATAAAGGGTACTGATGCGCATGCATACGGAACACGTTTTTTGACGTGCACTACACGATTTTGGTTCGGATACAATCTGGGGCCGTGCGAAATCAGAGGTCCAATTGAGACTAGTTATCTAGCTGGAGATAATGGAAGCCTCGGCCGCAGTAACTGGCTTCGTGGCGAAGAAGCCTCTCGACTTCGACCCTAGAAAGGTCTTGATCGACGATGGCAATCTCAGTAGGCTATTGACCATGGAAGAGGCAAAGGCGAGGGCTGCGTCTCACAAATACATAATGAAGGAAGCCCAGACTAATGAGCGCAATCAGCAGTTGAAGATCCAGGAGAAGGAGCAACAGGACAGGTATAGTATGCTGCAGATACAGTACGAGGAGCTTATGGCGTATCAGAAACAAGTATCTGAGACGCAGAAGCCCGGCTCTAGTGTTACTGTGCAGCCTGCGGACACAATTCTATATAATGCACGGTATACGAAGTACCAGAAAGATCTTGTTGAGTATCAAGAGTTCCAACAGGCATTCATTATGGAACAGCAAAAGCAGGCATTGCTGCAGAAACAAGAGAAGCAAATTAATAAACTTAGACTGAAGCAGCAAATCATAGCGCATGACGCCTTTCTCAATTCACACAATTCACCCCCTGCCGGGAAAGAGCCTAAAACGGCCGCGGAGATCCTAAGCTACAATAAAATGATACGGAAACACGCTCTGTTCGTCCCCTACACCAAAGGTTCAGGTGAGTACCTCTTGAACTTCAGAGGTCTATAACTCTACACCATTGCTATATTACTTAATGTTTGAGAGATCGTTGGATAGTTGTGATGCAGCTCTATCATACCTTTGAATATCATGACTATTATACCTAACCATAGTACTCATATTGACCCTTTTCATGATGTGGTACAGTGGTGGATGCAGACTTCTTTGTCGCCAACCCTGAACTGGAAGGCGCTGAGAAGGCGCTTGTAGAGCAGCATAAGGTGCAGAGGGAGCAGCAGGCGGCGCAGCACCGCATTCAGCAGACGCAGCACTCGGCGAACCGGAAGCAGCAGCAGGCGCAACAGGCTCAGGCTTCGGTTACGGGGGTTAACACTGAAAAAAAAAGTACGGGGAATGATGCGGATAAAGTGAGGGAAGCAATGAATAGCTTGGCGGGAAAGACGGAGGAAGAGAAGGCGAAGCTGCAGCAAGAATCCCGAGAGGTTCAGAAGAAGAAGGATAGAGAGCGAGAGATCTGGATGGAGAAGGAGAAGGAAATTGCAAGGAGACTTAAACTTGAAAGGGACAGAAAAGCTTATTGTGTGACACGCAAGGTTTCGTCAACCATTGCTACCGACAAGCTCCGGTCTAAGAGCGGAAAAATCAACAGTTGCGTGCAAATACACGAAGATATTGTGGTGAACACGCAGCAGTACAACTACCAAGAGTATGAGACGCCACGAGGTGAAATCCTGATGCGATGTTTGCAGCTGGGCGCAGAGCGCAGACAGGGCTCCCGCGTATGGCACAGGTACTGGAAAGGGCTGCGAGAGTTCATATCGCACAGACTGAGTAAACGGGAGTTTGATGAATTACTGTTGGATTCTCTTTATTTGCCTGCAGACGTGATAGAGCTGCACAATCGATTCATCATGCAGGTCTGTGCTTAATATTCAGAAACAGGGCTATATCTCTGTCATTGCTATACTATCAAATACCTGATAGTTCCTGTGAAAGCTGATGTATAGCTCTACCATACCCTTGAGTATCAAGATCGTCACACACAATCATCATACTCATATTGGCCCTTGCGTTTCACCTATTGTTGGCTGCGCTTAACCTTTTCCCTGAAACGTGCGTAGATTCTTAGCAACATTCGGTCAGCTCAGACGAGTGAAAAGTATCTAGAACTTGTGCCACACTGTGCCACGGAGGAAGAACTTGACAATTACCGCCACGGCGGGGAGGTTGAAGTGAGAATCCCCAGCGCGCTGACAGGCCATAGTGAACAGAACAAAAATAATCTAGATTGTAGTTCGGATGCCAAGAACGAGATGGGGGTGATAATCGCTAGCACTGCGACAAGCGCTCAGGTTGCACAGGGTGAGACACGACAGGCCACCATGCAACCCACCCAACAGCAACCTGTCCAGCAACAACAATCGATGCTGCAACAACCAACGACGCAAAACGCACAAAAGCCTGAGAATGCTAGTAATCTTAGTAGTAATTCGAAAGTGGAAGTGAGCATGCCTCGCGGCTTATTGGACCTTGTCGAGCGAACCCGTCCAGGGCTGCTGGACAAGACTCGGCCACCCATGACGGAGAACGTGCGCATGCAGCGCCATTTGGAGGCAGAAATCCGAGCGCTCTTATCATCCGCACGTTCTAAGAAGAATATGACTTCTAGTACCAACAGTGCTAATAGTAATGGTATTGGCATATCTGAAGAAGCGAAAGAGATAGAGGCGCGGAAAGTCAAAGATGAAAAGGACGCATATCGTAAGAGGCTGCAGCAACAAGCTTTGTTGCGACAACAGCAGCTGTCAGACCTGCGATCCCAAGCTAAGGTTGAAGAGCAGCAGAAGGAGAGGGAGGCCTGGAAGCACGCGCAGCAGGGAAATATGAGTGCAGCACCCCCACCTCTATGGGACTCTGACCTACTTCGGGAAACTGCGCGAGTTGCTGAGTTATATACTCGGCGCACCCTGCGTCTGAGCCCGGACAGCGATGACGAGACAGAGGCCGAACAGGAAGCCGCATGGCAGAAAATGCAAGAGAACAAGCGCCTTACCGCATCTGGAAAGGGTATTGGCATAGGTCATACTGGAGCGGGACAAGTGGGGGCTGGGAAAACCAAGAGCAAAGCGTCTGGCAAGCGCTCTCTCAACGCTAGTCCACATGTGCAACCTGCACTAGAACAGGCACCGAGCCAGCGCAACCAGAATTGGACGTACGGAAAAGCGCCACCTTTTACGAGCATGGATCCAGGGATGGATGCGGGGATATATGGTGCGGATGCACTACCCAGAGAGGGCTTCCCCAAGGTTGTTAAGCCCAAGAAGCAGCGAGTGAATAGTAGGACACATACAGCGGGCTCTGTTAACAGCAGAAGCAAGTCTGAGTATACGGCGGCTTCCCATGACCATCAGGCTCACCAACAGCAGAACCGGCAACAGAGCCAAATCTTTGGCTTGGACAGCGGCCTGCAGCAGGGGATGTCACCCCTGTATGTATGGTAGCCGAAGCGATCATTGGAGGGCTATACCTCTACACCTTCACTATTGACGTGCTATAGATATATGGGCGTTCTTTATATAGCTATATCTCTGCACCACTGGATGCTGAGTGGTGCATATGGTAGTTTATCTAGTCCTATCGTATCCCCACTTAACATGAATTCATATTAAGACCATCATACTCATAATATCCCTCAAAAATTCATCCTTGATCAATTTTATATACAGGTACGGGGGGGGCATAGAGGGTGGATTTCAGACGTGCGGCTGGATAGGAGACCCCTCCAACATGTACGAAAGCAACGGCTACCTCATGGCGGACCAGCACAGCGGGCTGGCCCTAGCAGAAGAGGATGACTTGCTCGAGGGACTGGGGCTGGAGGAGGATCTCCCGATGAACGCCGGTGTCCCTATGAATGTGAATATACAGCCCCAAGGTCTATCCACCACCCATTCCCAAGGCTCTATAGGATCTGTGGGCGTGCTTAATAGTATCAATAGCATCAATAGCACGTTCTCAGGGGAAACTTCAGCCGTCTTGCAACTCATAAACGAGTCCCCCCCTGGTTTGGGAGAGGGTCTGGATGTGTTACACGGAGCTTTAGGGGTCATGAGCCAGAACGAATCGAATGATACAGACTGCCCAGTGCCTTCGCTCCGAGGGGCCTGTGATTCCTCGCTGCTCCCTGTGGGACCAAAATATAATGCTGATACAAATGCCGATGGAAATGCCGATGCAAATGCCGATGCAAATGCCGATGCAAATGCTGATACAAATGCACAGCCCCTGGCCGCCCAGAGGAGATACAGTGCTGCGAACGTGCGGGCAGCCCGTAATAAGAACAGCAGCAGCAGTAGTAGCAGAACTGAAAGGGCCACGTCTGCGGCGGCCATCAGCAGGCGCTCTTCTCGCTTGACTTGAAGGAAGATAATAAAGAAGATAGAATGTTAATATATATTTTTCATACTGTTATAACTGAATTTTTACAACAAAGGATAAATGTTTCTTTGTCCATCATATTAAATACTTCGTCAGGGCACTCAATGGAATAATTAATTCCTATCACTAGACGAATCGAACTCGCTCATAGCCATTTGCGTGCCCAGCACGCCGTACTCGTCCGTCCCCGACTCTCCTTCTAGATCGATGTTGATTTGTCGGTAGTAGGGGGAGTTGGAGCCGTAAGTGGCCTTGCTGGTGGCTTCGGGAGATGAGGCAGAATGATTTCTGCCCTCGGTAGCGAATTGCTGCGCTGCAGCTCCGGTGTACGTGCTCTTGTCATCGTAGAACCTGTTGGACTCCGCCACAGTGCCTCCGTTATTGGTTGGCCCGCCTCCGGCAGCATGCGCGATCTGCTCGATAAGTTGTCCTAATGGTTGGCCCTTCTTGAAGGCAATCTCCAATAGCGAGTTCTGGAACCCATCAAAATCCATCTTGCGGCTCTTGGTGGTGCCTGTGAAGAAGTATGACGAAGGTTTGAGGGACCTAATGAGTAGGATTATGTACGTGTACGGGTCATGATACTCTAGCATCAATAAGACATTTCACATAAACTACCCAGCGTTGAACACAGCAGTCATCTTACAGAGATTTATTCCTCAAAAAAATGAGACACATACCGGCTCCGGCATTTTTGTGCTTCATGAAGACGATGTCGACGTCAAGATTGCGAAAATATTTGTCGTACAACCGTGCATCCGTGCACAATTTATGGAATTTCGAAGAGTCAATACCACTATTTGCTCCGTAGAAGATGTCTACCTCTACTCCCTTTGCTTTGTCCATTTCGACTTTTTGCTTGTCTTTGAAGCTGCGCGAGGACAGTTCGTACTTCTCGTACACCAGCTTGCTCAGCTCCATCTGATCATACGTGATCTCCATGTCTTCCATCTGCAGCCCCACATCATGTCCCTCCACTAGATGCTGTTGGTTGTTCGAATCTACATATATAACTGAACTGATGTCGTGAATAGGTGTTGCAGAAAGGGCACTACCTCCTCCTCCACTAGAGAAACCGGTCGCTAAACTGCTCCCATCTCCTAGAGTTCCTTTAGTTTGGCTAGCTGAGCCTGTCGCATATTTGCCTAGGGAGTATTTCTCATTATCCTCGGCCGTGAATGTTTTCTTCGGGCTGAAATTGTGGGAACTGCCGTGAGTGCGGTAGTAATCTTCCGCCTCCTGCAGACCCAGATTGTGCGCACTCGGTTGGGCGTAACGGTCTCCCGGACCGTGCACCATCAGATTGGGAGTCCCACGCACGGAGGCTTTTTTGCTGCGGTCGCATAGCTGGGACATTGCCATTTTTTCGTAATCAATGGTAGTGGGTCCCCCAGCCTTGTACACCCCCGTATACGTGCTCTTGTCGTCGTGTAGTCTACATCCCTCCGCAAATGTGCCGTTTAAGCTGGGGCCCAGGGCAGTGCGCTGGTTCAAGCTGATGATGAGTTTATCTACAGAGACGTCTCTCTTGAGAGCTACCTCCACTAATGCTTTGCACAAGGACTCATAGTCCAGACGGCGCTTGTATGCGTGCTTCGTGAACACAATATCAAGGTCGTAGTGTCTAAATTTGCTGCCCAGAACTTTGCCGTCTCGCATGAGTTTTAAAAACCTGGCACTATCCATCCCGTTTATTACAGGACAGGGAGGAGGTGGGAGACCCATTTCATTCGCACTCGATCGGGAAGATGCGGCGGTATACACGTTGTGGATCCGCCGCACCATCCGTCGAAGGATCTGCGGCAATTTGAACTCCTGCATGTTTTCATAGTTCACATCGGACACGTCTATTGCGCTCTCTGGTCTATTTTCGATGCCCCCCGCGGATCCACTGCTCATACTACCCCCGCAGATACTAGCCCCACCCGTGTTATCAGGACTCCCCCTATCACCTCTGGCAGGAGTACTGGAGGCAGCACTGGTGTCTAGCGTGTGGATAAAGGGTGATTTTGGCAAGGTTGGGGCCATTAACACGTTAATGTTCCCTGGTCCATATACAGCTAGCTCGGGCACACCTCTGAGGGTGGCTTTCTTGCTCCTATCGCACAGTCTGTCACCATAGTGAAGTGGAAGGGGTGATATGAGTATGATAATTATGTGCATGTGTTTTAAATGCTTGCGTATCTTGTGAACTTATGTCACAGCTTTCATAAGAGCGATCAAGCATGATAAACCATAGCAGCGGTTTGGAGGTAGAGCCCTCTAAAGACCAATCAAGTACTCACCTGTCCATCCCTTGCTTTTCATAGTCGATAGTAGTGGGCCCACCTGCCTTGTAAACGCCAGTGTACGTGCTCTTATCGTCGTGTAGGCGGTGTGCCTGTGCGAAAGTGCCGTTTATGCTGGGCCCTTCTGCAGTCATGTTCAGCAACCTGTCCACTAGTGCCTCCCCCTTCACATCCATCTTAATCGCTATCTCCACCAGGGCTCGTTGGAACCCCTGGAAAGTCAACCTGCGCTTGTCGTGGAACTTGGAGAAAATCAAATCTACGTCGACGGAACGAAACTTGTGGTTCTTCACGGTAAACAGCTTACCGTCCTTGCACAGCTTCATGAACCGCGCCGAGTCTATACCCACCCCTACTGCATTAGGAGGGGGAGGCAATCCCATGTCATTGGCAGCACTGCGGCTACTAGCCGCCGTGTATGCTTCCCACAAACCATGCAGGGTCATTATTATTGAAATATCAATGGATTTTCGAGGATACGATCCGCGAGGAATCGCGTAACAACCGTGTAAGCGCACGTTTAAATGAGTTGTAGACAACAAATTCTCCGTTGATCCTCAGAATAAATTTTGATGCTATATCTTTTTATTATCAAATCACAAATATCACAAATTGTGGTGAAGACAATGTTAACATCCACCCATGCAAGCCAAAAACCACTAGTTTTAGATTTGTGGTTAAATACCTAAGTCCGCAGATTGAGTCCTCCATGTAATGACAGATTTATGACTCTCCTCAGGCGATTTCAATCTCTTCGCCCTCACTGCAATCGGCCAATTCAACGGTGGTGTTCCCTCCGGCCATACGTGCCTTCAAGCTCTCCGTATCCAACTTATCTAGATGTTCGAGGAACTCCCCGTCGAAGTACCTGTGCGTTGCGATAAGAAGATTGGGATCGTTGTGAGCATGGCGATGTACGATAGATGTTTAGGGGGGCTTACTAGGGTAATGGTTGTGTTGATTATTCACGATACCCAAAGATGTGATAGAGCATGTAGTAATAATGTTATAGAGACACAGCCCTCATAGCAAAGTTCACGTTTACTTTACAAACACTTACAGAGGAAATACGAACACCCTGAGAGCCACGAGGGCGGCAATCAGCACCGGGAAGACCATAGCAGCAGGCGTCAAGGTGATGATGAAGATCACGACCGCGCAACACAGCTGGATTAATGTGAATGTGCGCATTCTGTTGTGTTCTACCTTGCCGAAAAAGTCGTGTTCGGACTTACGCAGAGCTGGCTCCGTGATGCATAGCACTATGCGATCAAAAAATTGGTTGCCATCAAAAGAGGCAATGCCCATGAAGATAAAAAGCCCGTCTAAAGAAGACTGGGGGATGAAGCCCACGACCTGTCCACGACCGGATCAAGGTGAAATGCAGTTAAGGGTCGATATGAGTATGATGGTTGGGTGTATGTGTTCTTGTCCTCGCACGTAAGACAGAGCTGCATCACAGCTATCTAATGAGCAATAAACCACTGAATGGCCACTTAATAGTGTTGAAATATAGCCATCAGATCAACTCTTACCTGCAGGAACGGAGGGAAGCACATCATGAGGGTCATAGTGGCCTGAGCTAGGTTGGTGTAGCGCTGCTCGTACACGTGGTCCACTTTGCGTACGTTTACCCCATTTACTTCTTTTTCTGAAGTAACACTCAGGGCCTTGGTGTGTAAGGGGGCTTGTGGGATGAGGCCGTTACATGGAGGAATGCCTAGCAGCCCCGTAAACAAGATGCAGAAGCCCAGTACGAAGAAATCCAAATGGTACGCGCTTCCTTTCTTCAGCTTCAGCTCTTCACCCTGTGCCATGAGAGAAGACACGTTGTGATCGAACACGAACAGTACTGTAATGATGAATCCCGGGATAATGGCCAGGATGATGGCCCAGCCCTGGAGAGGAAGATGAAATGTAAGGATTAATACGAGGATGATGAATGTATGTAGTGGCCACGTTACTTATGAGGTATGATAGGGCTACATCACAGCTTCATAATGAGCTATCAAGCATTGAATATGTAGTTATGCTATATAGAGCCCTCCGAACATCGAAAGATCCTTCGAAAACCCACCTGCAGGTCCCCGAGGTCAATCAACCAGCTCCGGCCCTGAACAGTGGTGGAGAAGGTGTCGGGAACCTGTAAATGATCACGAAGTTTGAGTAAGGGGTAGTATTAGTATGATGGTTGTGTAGTGTTATTGTGGCAGTGTAGGATGTGACGGGACATCATTAAACCTTTCATGTGAGCCACCCAGTATTGAATATGATAGCGATAGTATAGATATACAACACTCGAAAGTTCACCCTACAATTGACTTACGGCAAGTCTGGGCAGCGCAGTGTCGCCTGCTCTACCAGCATAAGAGATGCCTGCCCAAAGAATGAGGGCTACAGTGGCTCCATAGTCGCTGATGAGCTCTCTCAGGGGAGCGTTGAAAATTTTCCAGTTTTTGGCAGCACTCAGTTGTAAGGATAGATACACTGTACCTAGCGCCAGCATCAGCTGCAGTAGGGATGTGCTGAAGGAATCGTGATCGAAATAGTATATGATGCCAGATATACCGGTGTATAAATAGATGGTGGCAATCAAAACGCCGAAAGTTTCACAACTGAAGCGTGTCACATAGATGATGTAGTCACAAGCGTTGGTAGCAGCGAGCACCATATGCATTAGCGCAGCCCAAATCTGAGACCACGCGTAGAACGGCAAAAAGTTAATATCCAATGCAGTAGTCATTGCATAAATCGCGATTGTCAGAATAGACACGGGACCAGTCACACCAAGAATAACCAAAGGTTGCCCGGCGAAGATTGCAAAAATAGCACCGCTAATAGCGGAAGACAATAGTACTTCTACCACACCAATTTGAGAAGTTTCGGACTCTAGTAATTCTGCAAACGTAATAGCGGGGCCGATAGACGTAAAGAATATGAAAAAGACGGCAGCGAGTACCTTTAGATTCCAGCCATCGGTCCAATCGCTCATGTAGTAAGGCAGTCTGCGATTGAAATCATCCACAATTCCCCTCATGAAAGCGTCCTTATTGCTCATCACTTCCTCCTTATTGCCCAATTCATCGTTCATACCGACGCAATCATGGGATTTCCTTGTTCCTTTGAGGCCTGCTGCCGTGTTTGATGACGAAGCACTCATTTCGTCTCCTTCACCACCTCTTGCTTGAATAACTCCTTCATAGGACATTCTTATCCTCTCTCTTTCTATGCGTAAAGAATGAGGAGCTATACGACGACGGACAAACTTTTAGCTCCTGAAGAATCTATTAACTCACGCAATCGAAGAAAGTCAAGGGCAGCGACATCAAATGTATTACACGTTTCATGACGTGCTATAATGCTCCTCGACTTTTACACCTTTGAAAAAAAACAAATTGACTGCCAAAGAAGTATGCACTCATGCAAAAAATTTTTGAGAGAAGATGTCAAAATTAATCTATTATTAAAATATCTTATTGATATCATGCGATCATACAGAATGTGTTCTTTTGCACGTTCTAGTTAACGT
>JACLAB010008796.1_pt1 | contig 29376 bp, 21 predicted proteins | sample 8027921 | NCBI WGS metagenome assembly JACLAB01 (sample SAMN15725117, study PRJNA655200) | protist metagenome | isolation source: fluorescence activated cell sorting (FACS) single amplified genomes of... | place: USA: West Boothbay Harbor, Gulf of Maine | collected 2000-07-19 | reverse complement strand
GTTGGCATATCCGGCGCTCGTCGGGTCGTTATTCATCGTCGCCATGTCTGCGGCGTGTCAAGCGGCGAAGAAGAGGTTTGAATTTGAATGGTCCGACGTCGTCGACGCCATCGGCGGTCGTTGGCGGCGGCGTTGATATTGTTGTTGTTGTTGTTGTTGTTGTACCGTTTTGTTGTCAATGTGTACCGTAGGCGTAAAATTAAAATCAAGTCATCGTCGGCACGTCGTTTCGCACCCATCGACCAGTGCTCTTGTCGTGCGTGAAGTACTTCGGACGCCAAACGTCGCCGCGCTCGGCGCGCGCGCGCCTTTCGATGCGTTCGTCATCCTCAACTTTTTTCTTCGCCGCTCGCGCGGCGTCCCAATCGTTCCTATCCATGGCTTCAAAGCATTCTCGCCACACCGTATCGCTATCGCGAGGATCATCATGCCGCTTCACCATCATCCAATGCTCTCGCGCTCGTCCGCTTTGGCCGATGCGCAAAAACTCATTGGCGTCGTAAATCGTCTTTGGCGCTTCGCCCGCGCGCGTCGGCGTCGCCACCACCTCGCCGTCGTATCGGCCGTCAATCGTGTACACGACTCCATTCCCAGCACCGAGCGCATACACCGCACCCTTGATGCGATGACACCCATATTTCGTGCCGTACGTCAATTCAGCGCGAAATCCCGTCCGCGCGCACGCAAACGTCACCGGCGCGTTTGGCTTCATTCTCGCGTACCATCGAGGTAGAAATCTCCATTCAAACGTCGGCATCGATGCCTCGTACGTCTCATTCCCGCGAGATGGAATGACAAACTGCACGTAGCCGTCGAGTGCGACTTCAATGTGTGCGCCAACCAAGTGCGGCTTCGGTTGCACGTTTCCGGCGACGACGAACGTCGGCCCGCGGGCGAAATTCGCCGTCACTGGCGGATGATGTACTACTTGCTCCCACACGCACTCAAACGACGAGCCGTCCGCGAACGTGATCGTATGCATGGCGGTTTCCCCGAGCACTGGATTGAGCGGTTTTTTCAACGACCGCGGGGGCTCGCATTCGGCGATAAAGGCGCCGAGCACGCCTAAGAACCGCTCCTCCGCGGTGGAATCGACGCGGACGCGCCGTAGCATTTCATACATTCGAAACGTTCTCGACGGCATGTCTTTCGATATCGGACTCACGCTATCGGTGGCGATGCGCAAAACGCTGTATCGCGAACACCATCGTATGGGTGTGCCGAGGAATGATGTCAAGTCGATGGATTTCTTTGACGCGGCGGCGTTGAGCACCGCTTTGATTGCCGTCGCCGTAGCTCTCGCCCGGGCGGCTAAATTCGATCGAGATTCCCGCTCCATGCGCTCCGACGCGCGCGACAACGCCGCAAATGTATCATCATCATCGCCATGATCATCTTCAACATCGCGCATCATCGGTTGATCGCTTGAAAGCGCCGAGGCGCGCGCATCAAACGCGTCGCGCGCGTCAAAGAAGACGTCGCTCGCGTCGGCTTCGACGTCGGCGTCATCATCCACGCGCACCACCGCGCGTCGACGTTCGGGCGAGCCGCACATGGGAAAACACATCATCGACATCGTCGCACGCACTGATGCGGCGAGACGTCGTCGTCGACGACGCGCACGTCGGCAAATGCGTCATCCGCGAACTCAAATGTCACATGGCGCGCGTCACATGGCACATGTGACATTGACGGCATACTTTGCGCACATACGTCGCGCGCGACGCGCGAGTCTCGCGCGCGCGATGCGTGCGAGTCTCGCGCGCGCGTCATGGATGCGCACCGCGCGCTCCGTCGCGCACCGTCGCGCGGCGTGGCGTTGATGCGCACACACACAAAATCGCCAGCTGGACAATTTCAAGCCACAACCCATTCGCGCGACATCGCCCGCCACACACCGCCCCGCTCGAGGCCGATGACGAGCGACAGGTACGCGCACATTCGCATTCGCATCGCCTCGCCTCGCACTCGCGCGTCGCCGCGTCGCCGCGTCGCCGCGCGTACCGCTGACTGACGTCGATGTCGTATGTGTCGGTTGGTCAGCGCACACCCGCGCGAGGTCGAGCTCCAACGCATGGATGCCGAACGCGGCGTCGCCACCGCCGACGACGGCGCGAGCGACGACGGATTTGATATCCCCACCATCGCCGATGGCGAATTCTTGCTCGAACCGATCGATATGTCCGCGCTCACGCCCTGGGAACGCAAAGTTCGCAAGTTTAAAGATTGTTTTTGGACGCTCGAGGCGTCGCTCGCGTGGTGTTTTGGATTGGAAGACTCAAAGTTTGCGTATGAATTGGATGTGAAAGAGGAAGAGGAAGAGGAAGGTGCGCGGGCAGAGGCGCGAGCGGAGGCGATGAGCGAGGCGGAGGCGGCTGTGGCGGCGGCGAGCGTCGAAGGCGGAGCCGCGCGCGGATAACGGCGACGTCGACGCGCGTCTCATGCATCGATCGCGATCTCGCGCAATCGCGCAATCGATGCGTGCATATATATCTTATCCATTGTGTAATTCATGTCGCGTCATTAGCCATTAGCGTGCGCGTCGACGACGTCGTTCGCGATTGAAGACAGTTTTTGAGGCGTATTGAACACCCAAGTGCGCGTCACAATCGTCCACGCCGCGATGCGGCGCCGTCGCGCGATGCGCTGCGCGCCGCATCGCGCGCTCCGCGTCGCATGCGTCATCGCCGCGATCGTCACCCCGCTCGTCGCGGCGTTCGACGCGTGTGGCGACGATTGCGGACGCCGATTACATCGTCTGGAAGATTTGCTCAAATTAGCGGAACCACCGCTCGTTGGCGCGTTTTGCGTCACGAAACTCTCCGCCACGACCGCGATCGGGTGCAGCACGATGACGAACTCTATCTCGCACGTCATCGAGCGCGTGCATCCGCTCGGGGAGAACCTCGCGGTGGCGTCGTTGGGGGGCGATCGCGTGGTGGTGGCGACGCCGGCGGCGTTTCTCGCCTTGGCGCGAGACGTGTATAGCGCCGCGAGCGACGACGCCGACGACGCACTCGAGGTCAGGGCGCGCATTAAAGGTATTTTAGTCGAGACGCTCGATGTGAGCGATGAGGAGGAGAAGGCGTGGACGGGGGCGAGCGGTTTTGCGAATGCGAGCGCGTTGTGGGCTCGAGCGGCGACGATGGATTTTCGCGGCGTTCCGATGATGCTTTTAGATCGCGCGACGACGCTCAAGGCGCGCGAGCGCGCCGCAGAGAACGCTAAGCAGTTTGCGTCATCGAGTAGCGAGGATAAGGCGAGGAGTGTGCGGTTGTGGAGCGCGCGGATTAACGAACGCATGGATGGTTTGGGCAAGCGGCCGAAGACGAGGCCGCCGACGTCGATGACGTGTTTAGCTCTAGGGACGTGTTTACCCATCGGTGGGTACTCCGTTGTCGCCACGGTGCCACCATTACGCGACGCACTCGATGCAAAGAGCGTGATTGTGGTCATGGCGCGGTTAGATAGCGACGGAATGTTTAGAGACGCGGCGTACGCGACGAACGCTCGCGTGAGCGGCTTGACGACGATGTTGGCCATGGCCAACGCGCTCGGATCAGCGCTCTCGACGACGACCGCGAGTGATGAGTCATTGGCGCATCCAGTGGTATTTATGGCGTTGAGTGGGGAGGATTTTGGCGCGCTTGGCGTTGATCGCGTGACGCGCGAGTGGAACAAGGCGGCGGCCGAGTCTGACATTCCCGGATTAGCCGGGCGTAAAATTCGTGCCGTCATCGAACTTGGCGCGCTCGGATTGGCGAGTGAAAGGTATGAAGACGCCGACGCCGATGATGGTGCGCCGACGAGTGCAACGGTGTACGCGCACGGTGGTGAAGCCGCGGAGGACTTTTTAAGCGTCATGCGGGACGTCGCGAGCGCCGACGATTACCTCGTGAGCGTCGAGAATGGCGTCGATGACGCCCCGAGCGATCGAAGCGAGCGCGTGATACCGATTACGCTCAAGACGGATGATTACGTGTACGCGTACGTGTCTGAAAATCCCACGCTCACCGCGTTGGACGCGCTCGCCGGTTCGCCGCTCGATTTTGGATTTGAGCGAAGCGTGAATTACATGAATATGCGCGACGCGGTGGACATCTTATCTAAATCCGTCCTTGATATGGCGTTGAGTGAAACCGCGGCGACATCGACATCGGCGTCGATCGATCGAGATGCGATGAACGAGGCAGTTGTGCCTCTGATGCGATGCTTGCTTGACGATGCGGTTGGCTTGTCGAGATGCGCGCTCGGCAAAGACTACGTCTTCGGCGAAGACGACAACGCTGATGTTGCAGATGCGGCGACCGTGATGAACATTACGACACGCTATCCTGACGTTTTACTCGGCATCGACGCCGATGCGCAGGCGCATGAGAGCAAGAACGCGTTTACTCGTTTCGTTTGGAATTATCTCGCCGCGGTGACGGCTTCAGCGACGTCGTCAGCAACGTCAACGCAATGCGAAAACGATGGAACATGTGCGTCATCGAATGCAGTGTGCGTCGGTAAAACCGCATCGAGCGTCGGCGCGTGCGTTGACGCGGCGCCACGATACGTCTTGGCGTTGTCCACCCGTTTGCGCTACGACGGCTCGACGGGCGCGTGGTCTGTTAAAGACGCCGAGGATGATTTCGAACGCGCCGCGCCGCTATGGACCGAGTCGAATTGGCAACCTGATATCGGCGGAGTGCTACACGTAGACCCGACGTTTTGGGATAACGTGTGGTTCGCATCGATGACGTTGGCGAGCTTGCTGTGCTCGTGGTTCGTCACTCGCGCGTCGAACCGCGCGCGAGCCATCGAAGACGACACTGCGTAACGCTAAGGTATCTCTCTAGTAGTGGGCACAAGTGGGCACACCAGATATAGTAGTTTAGAACGACCACGCGAACACACACAGATCATCATAGCCGCGTGACAATTGTGTAAAAGAATTGTTTTCATTGCAAGCGAGCGAGCGAGCCATTGTACATTAATACGCCCACGTATACGAAGCATCCGCAACGTCATCCACGATGCCAACCTTTTGGAATCGCCCCGCACTCTCCCACGCTTCCAAGCCTCCGCGCACTTCATCATACGTCGCCTTCGCGTCGGCGTCCGCCAACATGGCGGCGTACCACGTCTTCAAATTCGGCGCCTTTGCGAACGCGTCTCGCCATCCAAAGTACTTTGGCAACAAGAACTCAATGAAAATAAACGTCGGAAACAACGCAGCGTCCGCGGTACTCTTCTCCGTACCCGCGATGAACGGACCAGGCGTGCGAGTGGCGATTTCTTCGAGCACGGCGATTTGTTTCGCGATTTCAGCGATGCCGTTCGCGCGCGCCCCGCGTTCCATCGGTCCCCTATACATCGCCCCTTGCGCCGCAGCAATGTACACATCGTGCACACGCGTCGCCAGGTTACAACACGCGCGCGCCTCGGCGGTATCCGGCGTCAACGACGGCCCCGACGTGGCGTACGTATCACACAAATACTGCGCAATCACTTCCGACTCTGGCAACTTCAACCCCCCTGCTGCGACGAACGTCGGCATCTTCAGCTGCGCCCATCGTCAGTCAACGCGCGTAAAAAATCACATCTATACATTCGCATCGCACCTGTGGGTTCAGCGCCGCGTATTCGGCGCCTTTAATGCCCCCATCGAACGCTTCGTTGGGGTTGATGATGTCCACGTCGATGCCCTTCCAACGCGCGATTAACCGCACGCGCGCGCCGTTATTGCTCACGGGCACGTCGTAGAGCGTGCCCGCAGACGCCGCGGTGCGCACTGCGCGCGTTCGGCGCGGCGACGCGCGCGCGAGGGCGATGGGCGAGGGATGACACGCGATGGCGCGCATGATGGATGAGGCGACGAGTGACGATTCAATGTCACCGCGTCGCAGTGTGCGGCATTTCCCGACGCGCACACATCGCGCGATCGACGCGAGACGCGCGCAGAGGCGAGACGCGAGTGCGTGTGGGCGGTTTCGCGCGCGCGAGGGCGAGACGCGAGCGCGAGCGCGCGTGACGCGCTCCGCCGTCATTTGGTTGCACTTTTTGAGCGCACACGATGGGCGACTCGAGCGACGCCAAGAAGGCCAAGAAGGCCAAGAAGGAGAAGAAGGAGAAGAGCGAGAAGAAGGATAAAAAGTCCGAGAAGCGCTCGCGTGAGAATGAGGCGAATGGGAAGGGTGATGGTGGTGAAGGATCGAAGAAGGTGAAGGCGGCAGCGGTCGGCGGCGGCTCGAGCGGCGTCGCGGCGTATCCGACGTTTGATACATTCGATGCCACACCGTTCGATAAGGCGATTACCGCGAGATTATCATCAACGTTTCCTTCACCGAGTGCGATTCAAAGCGCGGCGTGGCCGGCGGCGTGTGATGGTAAAGATGTCATCGCCGTCGCGAAGACGGGGAGCGGCAAGACGTTGGCGTTTTTGCTGCCGATGTTCCATCGCATCGAAAACACGCGCGGTGACGTAGAAGGTTTAGTCGTCGCGCCGACTCGAGAGTTGGCGATACAAATTCAAGCCGAATGCGAGAAATTCGGCGCTGAACATGGGTTTCAGAGCGCGTGCGTGTACGGCGGCGCCTCGGCGCACGACCAACGCAACGCGCTGCACACGAAAAAGCCGTGTGTCGTCATCGGCACCCCAGGACGGTTAGTAGACTTGATGAGTCAAGAAGGCGTGTTAACGCTGAGTAAATTAAAAGTTATCGTGCTCGATGAGGCGGATAGGATGCTCGACATGGGGTTTGAGCCGCAGATTAAAACTATTTTTGGCGACTGTCCGGCGGAGCGTCAGACGTTGCTCTTCTCCGCGACGTGGCCTAAAGCCGTGCGTAAGCTCGCGGCGGGGTATTTACGCGACAAGGCGCACGTACAGGAAATATTCGTCGGTGAAGGTGAAATTGACGGCGAGCTGGCGGCGAATAAATCCATCTCCCAGCGATTCATTCAAGCGCGAGACCACGAAAAAGACGAGCACTTGTACAAGTTGATTTGCGAATTTCCCGACGACTCTCGCGTCGTCGTCTTCGCCAACACCAAACGTCGCGTCGAAAACCTCTCAAAAACCTTTGCCGCAGAAGGTTTCGGTACCGTTTCCGTGCACGGTGATAAAACACAAGCCGATCGCGAGGCATCGTTGAAGAAATTCGTCACCAACCAATGTCCGCTAATGATGGCCACCGACGTCGCCGCTCGAGGATTGGACATTAAAGGCGTCACACACGTCATTAATTACGACATGGCGCGCGATGTGGAGTCCTACGTCCACCGCATCGGTCGTACCGGTCGTGCCGGTGAACTCGGTGCCGCAATCACGTTCTGGAATCCCGATTACGACAAGCAATGCACGCCGGCGTTGTGTAAAATCGCGCGCGACGCACACCAAGACGTCCCCGAGTGGCTCGCAAAGTTTGAAAAAACAAAGGAATCCAAGCAATGGAAAACCGCCGACGCCAAGTTGTAAACGATCGACTGTGCTTTAAAATTTCATTTGTGCGCGTTGTAATCGCGAGTGCGACATTGCCGGGCGAGACATCGACGCGAGCCGCCCTCGCGCGCGCGTCGACGGTGCCAAATGTCCGAATGACACAGTTTGAATTTCTCACCCAACAGCTCAACCGCGCGCCGCACCGTGCGACGCGCATCGCCCCGCTACGCGCGCGCAAACGACGCGGGCGTAAAAGGTTGTAGCATTAGCATCGCGTCATGCCGCCACATAACCGCGCGTTGGCGTCGATGCTCAATGAAAAGTTTCGAATCTCTGGGCTGTCCCTGAGCGGGTGCGGCGCGCGCGCGACGCTGGAGCATCTCTCCGCCGCCGACGATGAGGTCCGCGCGTTGGATGCGCTGCTTGACGTGCTTTCACGCATGGAACTCACGACGAGCGTGGTGAAAGGGGAGGTGATTGAGCGTGCGATACGGGAGCTTCGAGAGAGTGGGCGCGCGGATGCGGCGATGGATGCGCTCGAGCCGACGACGGCTACGAATGACGATGGTATCACGATTTGCGATGCGTTCAAGACGAAAAGGTATGCGTATGATAGCCAGCGACGGATGTTTGATGAGGTGAATCGTCCGTCGAGGATTGAGAGCGCGGCGGAAGGGAAGATTGATTTGTACCGAGACCGGTTTTTGTTGCTCGAGCAGCGGCTCAGTCGGTCGCGGCAGTTTAATAGGTCGACGTTACGCGTCGGTGGTGGTGCGGAATCGCACGCAACGGCGCAGTTGACGTCAATTCAGTCGTTGTTAGGCGTGAGTAAGGATACGAAGTTCATCATGGGGTGCCTGTCGCAGTTGGAGGATGATAGATTTTACATAGAGGATTTAACGGGCACGGTGCGGGTGGATTTAACCGCGTGCGAGACGTCGATGGGATTGTTCACGGAGAATTGTGTGGTGATTGCCGAGGGCGAAGTGAGGCCGGATGGAGTGTTTGAAGTCATCGCGCTGACGTTTCCCCCGAGCGAGAGTCGCGAGAACACGCGGAATGCGACGAACGCGTTGGATTTCTTTGGCGCCGGACACATTTTGCGCCCGACGGAGCTCCCCGAGCTCGAAGAGAAAGAGATGGAGCGCATCGGTGAGCAGTTTGTTGTTTTGGCCGACGTGTGGTTAGATCAACAGCGAACATTTGATCGTTTGGCCAAGCTCTTCGAAGCGTTTGATTCGCAAGAAGACGTTCCGGGATTGATGGTTTTCATGGGGGATTTCACTTCGACGCCGTTTGGACCGACGCACTTTGACTTTAGAGCGTACTCTGCCGGTTTCGACAAGCTCGCGGAATTACTTGAAGACTACCCGCGTCTTAGACAGGAAAGCAGATTTGTGTTCGTTCCTGGGCCGGGCGATCCTGGTCTCAGTGCGGCGTTACCGCGACCTGGGTTGCAGCCATCCGTCACCGGTTCGATGCTCGACAAGGTGCCGCGCGCGCACTTTGCGAGTAATCCCGCAAAAATTAGATACTTTTCCCAAGATTTAGTCTTCTTCCGTGAAGACTTGCAAGCAAAGATGCGTCGGAACTGCTTGATTCCCCCGGACGACACAAAAGTGCGCACGCACGTCGTCGATGAGAATGGTCAAGAGATTGAAGTCGACGCCGCCGATCGCCCGACGTTTCAACACTTGGCGGCGACGTTGGTCCAACAGGCGCATTTATGTCCGTTACCCATCACCCAAGCGCCTATTTATTGGGAATTCGATCACGCGTTATGGCTCTACCCGGCACCACAGGCTATTTTCTTGGGCGACCGCACCGAGCAGCAGTCGTTGACGGATTTCGAGGACACCGTGTTGACCAATCCCGGATGTTTCGGCGGCGAAGGACCGGGTGAGTTTCTCACGTACTGCCCAGCCACGGGTGTCGTGCAGTTCTCCGCCGTGCCTTAGTGGGACGCTTCAAGTCATGTGTGTGTGTCTTCTAAATTCGCTTTGCAATGCTAAGTACTACATGCTAACTACTAATCGTCGTCCAAGCGGCGCCGACGCGCGTACCCGCTCGTCCGCTCTCGCTTTGACTCGCGCCAACCCGCGCATCCTCGGCGCGGCTCAAACATTTTTGGATGATTGAATAACTCATCCTTGGCGGCGTCGTACGCACCATTGTCGGCGTCACGCTTCGCACGGGCGTATGCGTCATGCGTATACGCCACAGAACCGCCCTTGGCGCGATTGTACGCGTCGAAGAGCGCCGCTTTACACGTCGACGACGTCGCTCCATCCGCCGACGACGTCCCCGTCTTCCCATCTAATATCTCAGCGTCATCATCATGCGCGCACCACACCATCGCGAATGGGTTATCAAACGTCGCACCTTCTTCGGCATCCATGGGCACGTCATCGAATACGACGGCGGTTTCCATCAGCGCCGGATGCCGAGCGACGAACGCTCCGTCGCTCGACGTAAATCCATCCACTCGACAGCACATCGCGCGACACAAATGCGGCTCTGAAAACTTCCGTCCAACCGTGATAGACGCCACGCGTAATGGTTCTGGCATAAACGCGCGCAAAAGCGCGCCCTGATAGCCGACAACGTTCCATACGCATAATTTATCGCTACACGTCAACGAAACGCCGAGCGCCGAACCGACGGGCGCCGTCCCGGGCGCCAGCTCCCCACGATCGCACATGCGCTGAACATCCTCCGGTAACGCGTCATCCTTTGACGACTTTACTATCTTCACGCACAGCGCCACTTGACCAGCGTCACAGGCGCTGCGTTGAAGCTTTACGTGCGGCTCGCTCGGCGTCCCGCGCTCGCCCAGCGACTCGCGTCGGCGCTCGGTTGACTTTCCTTTCGCCCATCGTCGCACGCACGCGTTCCCGCACGGCGCCGAGCTGACATACAGGTGCAACGAAATATTCTCTCGCACGCACATGACGCCATCGTCGGTGACGTCGACTATACCATCGTCGTCGGTTGAGTCTTTACGCCGCCGCCGCGACGACTCAAAGAAAAACTTTTTCAATCCGCGCCTGGCGAGCACCTCAGCGTGCGCGTCAAGAATCTCGTGCCCCGTGATTGCGACGTCGCGCGCGATTGTCTTCGTGCCGACGCCGAGGGATATCACGCGCGCGGTGTCGGTGATGCGGTCGTACGCGACGAACGCCGCGAGGACGGTGCGCGTCGGGACGCGTTCGCGCGGACACGAGGACGAGGCGACGAGTTCAGCGTAGCGTTCGCACGCGACGCGGGCGATGCGATCGGCGAAAGCGCACGTCCCGGTGCGGGGCTTCTCCCCGGGGCGCGTGCGCTTGGGTGGTGGTTCGTCCGAGGACGTCATGAAGTGAAGTCGCGCGTCTCTATTTCGTCGTCACTTTTTCGTCGTCGTATAACAACAAAATTTTCTCATCGCCGCCGAATCAGCCGTCGACGATGGGGCTATGTATTATATATGTCTGTATCTGTGCAGTGGTTGTTCGCGCGCGTATGCCGTGACTGTGTTAGCCCTGCTTGCCGAGTTCGAGCTTGCGCTTGACGAGCGCAATCGAGTTGAACAAGACGCCGTCGGCGATGCCCATGACGGAATACACCCCTCCTACGATCGCCATCAGACTCGTAATGAATTCATAGAACGCCGTGCGCGTCTCGTTGACCGTGATTTGCATCGGGCTCGGTTGATAGTGGAACTTGGCCTTTGGAAGCGGCTCGTGCACGGCGTGTGAATGCTGGGTGTACTCGTAGACGCTAAACGGCAGCGAGTATCGGCCCATGGGGGTAATCGTCGTCAGCACGGTTTGCAAGTAATGCTCGTGCGAAATGTGCGCATCGCGCGATCTAAAAACCTCGCCCGCGAGCTTGTCGTGCCAGTTTCCTTCCTTTTCGCCGGCGTGAAACTTGTCAAGGTAGCGGCTTCGATCGTCGCTCAATTGATGACCGAAATAAAAGTGGTTGACGACGTGCGTCATGTTCATCGATTCGCCGCGGAACGAGTGGTCGCTAGACGATGCACTGATCCACAAGTGTCCGGGTACTTTCTTCACCAAAACAAAGCCCGTAATGCCGCACCCCGGGCCGATGATGCGCTTGTTCACGTTGGCGCTCGACGGCAGACGAATTTGCATATTCGCCTCCGCCGCCGCCTCTGGGCTGGTTTCGAGCATCTTTTCCGGCGGTGGCAACAACGAGTCGATAAAAGACGTGAGCGCGTCTACCGTGCGCGGACCGCGATAGGCGGCGTGTTCTTGCTTACCATCGTGCGTTAAAATATCCGTTCCGTGCGTAAAGATGCGAATCGTGGGATATCCAGTCACGACTTGCTTCATACAAAACGCCTCATGCACGACGCAATCCACCTTGGTGAACAACGCACGGCTCTTCACCCCCGCCGGGTACTTCCCATGCACCGTTAACGCCGCACTTTCATACACGGGCTCCAATCTCTGGCACCACGGGCACCACGGAGCGTAAAAATTCACCAACACCACCGCGTGCGTCGGATCCTTCACCATCGTTTGTAAATCCTCCAAATTATCAATCTCATACACCGGGTGTGTCACGCTAGTGGCCGGATTGTTCGATTCCTTCAATAACTCCATACTCTTCTTATGTTCCTCCACGTGCGCCACCGCGGTGGCGTGTTCCTCATCCGTCGCCGCCAACGCCTGTTGCGCCTCGCGGTCCCATTGCAACGGCCCAATCGGATTCATATTCGAATCAATCGCGCGCTTAAACACCGTCTTGGTCAAATTGAATCTATTCAATCCCAACGCATCGCCCACGTCCACGCTCGCAAACTCGCACGACAGCGCCGGAAACGAAAGATTAAAATTAATCCGCAACAGCTCGCCGTCGATGGATCGATCGACCACCACCTTGGTGTCAAACCTCGACGTCGTATACGCCCCAATCTCCGACAACAACAAAAACGCAATCAGCAACGTGGACAGGATAGAAATCACCGACCCTCCGATGGTGCCTTCGCTGAATTCGCGCGGAACTTTGCGATAGAAATCCATCGACTTGAGCGTGCGCGACACCTTCGATGGCGCCGCGGAAAACCCTCCGCCCGGGCCGAACGACGTCGACGGTGCGCCGCGATTGACGCGCTGCATGATTCGTCGTGCGGTGACGATGCGGTGTGCGTGCGGGCGGGCGGCGACGCGCGCGGCTCTGGCGATCGACGTCGCGCATCGTGATCTATTGGCAAACACAATGACGGACTTTGTTTTTTTTGTTTCTGTATGTATTGGCCGCACCGTCGCCGCGCCGTCGGCTGTCGATCGTCGCGCGCGCGGCGACGCGTGGCGATGGGTGTTAACTATTCATGCGCATCGCTCGACGTCGTCGTCGCGTCGAACTCGCGAGGTAACACCCCGGCGGTAACAACGCCAACAAAACCACCCATGAGACGGTCTAAAAAAAGAAGTCCAATCGTCATTTGCACACGCAACGAAACACACGCAGCGACCTCGTATCGCTCGTCTGATTCACACGCACGCGCGCGAAAACACACCGAGGGATAAATTGTTTACGAGCGCACGCGCGCTTGTTCGTTCGCATTCTTAATACTACGACGCGATGCGTGAAGTGATCTCTATTCACATTGGTCAAGCTGGGGTGCAAACCGGGAACTCGTGCTGGGAATTGTATTGCCTCGAGCACGGTATCCAACCCGAGTGCGTATGCGTTGCGAATGTGTGCATGAAGCGATGATGACGGCGTGGTGACGCGCGCGCCGCGCGATGGACGCCGTGCGCGCTGGCGTGTGTGTGTGTATTTTTAGACGCCGACGCGCGCGCGCGTTGACTTTGCGTTTGACTAACGTTGACTGTTCCGTCTCTGTGCTGTACGTGGAAAACAGTGGCCAAATGCCGAGCGATAAGACCATCGGTGCTTCTGATGATGCGTTCAACACGTTTTTCTCCGAAACGGGCGCGGGGAAGCACGTGCCGCGATGCATCTTTCTCGACCTCGAGCCGACGGTTATCGACGAAGTGCGCACGGGCGCGTACCGCCAATTGTTCCATCCCGAGCAATTGATTTCTGGCAAGGAAGATGCGGCGAACAACTTTGCGCGCGGGCATTATACGATTGGCAAGGAAATCGTTGACATGGCGCTCGATCGTATTCGTAAGCTTGCGGATAACTGCACCGGTTTGCAAGGATTTTTGGTCTTCAACGCCGTCGGCGGGGGCACCGGTTCTGGTCTTGGCTCTTTGCTCCTCGAACGCTTGTCGGTGGATTACGGCAAGAAGTCTAAGCTTGGTTTTACCATTTACCCTTCGCCTCAAGTTTCTACCGCGGTGGTTGAGCCGTACAACTCTGTGCTCTCCACCCACGCGTTACTCGAGCACACCGACGTCGCCGTCATGTTGGACAACGAAGCCGTGTACGACATCTGCCGTCGTAGCTTGGATATTGAACGCCCGACGTACACCAACTTGAACCGCTTGATTGCGCAAGTGATTTCGTCCTTGACGGCGTCTTTGCGTTTCGATGGCGCGTTGAACGTCGATGTCACTGAATTCCAAACCAACTTGGTGCCGTACCCGCGCATCCACTTCATGTTGTCCTCGTACGCGCCGGTGATTAGCGCTGAAAAGGCGTACCACGAACAATTGAGCGTCGCTGAAGTCACGAACAGCGCTTTCGAGCCGGCATCGATGATGGCCAAGTGCGATCCGCGTCACGGCAAGTACATGGCGTGCTGCTTGATGTACCGCGGAGACGTCGTCCCGAAGGATGTCAACGCCGCCGTGGCGAACATCAAGACGCGACGCACGATTCAATTCGTCGATTGGTGCCCGACTGGTTTCAAGTGCGGCATCAACTACCAACCGCCGACTGTTGTGCCGGGCGGGGATTTGGCCAAGGTGCAGCGCGCGGTGTGTATGATTTCGAACAGCACCGCCATCGCCGAAGTCTTCTCCCGCCTCGACCACAAGTTTGATTTAATGTACGCCAAGCGCGCCTTTGTGCACTGGTACGTCGGTGAAGGCATGGAAGAAGGCGAGTTCTCTGAAGCGCGGGAGGATCTTAGTGCGCTAGAAATGGATTATCAGGAAGTTGGGGCGAGTTCGGCGTCGCTCGGTGGTTTGGGCGAGACGGAGTTCTGATGTCTTTGTCGCACCACGCCGTCCCCGTCGCCGCGCCTCCTGCCCACGGTGCGCGGTACAAAACGATACGAAACCATGGTGGGTATACAATAACAACAATACGAGAACAACGCGCACGAGCGACCGCGCCGCGACGTTGTAATGCTACAATTTTAAGTACGTGCTGAAATTTTACTAGTACCGTCGCCGCGCGCGCGAGTTCGTCAGAGAGTAACGACCCCACTTTCGTTACGGCGATGTTTGAATGTGAGCTTGAGATTTGAGAACCCGCTCGCGTAGTCAATAAATAAACAGTGTTCGGTAATAGTAGTGATCATTATCTCTGCTCGTCGTGCATTCGTTCGATGGTGATGGTACACGACTTTACAACGACTAGCGGCGGTTCTCTACTACTGCGGCGGCGACACGTTTCATGAAACGTTCTAGAGTTTTTCACACACGCGAAGTTTCGCCGAGCGACTGCGGACATTTTCATCAATCTCTTTCGCGCTCGGCACTAAGGGTTTTCGCGTAATCAAACGCACAATCTTTGGCGGCTTTTCGGGTTGCGGCATGTAGCGATTCACCTCTTCGCTCAACGGCTCGGCGAAACCGGCGAATTTTCTAAATTGCTTCTTTACGATGGAATCCTCCAATGAGTGGAACGATATGATGGCAAGTCGCCCGCCCGGACGCAATGCTTCGATAGCAGCAGGAATGACGTCTTCTACGGCGCCGAGTTCATCGTTTACGGCGATGCGTATACCTTGAAACGTGCGCGTCGCGGGGTGAATCGATCCCCACTTGCCAGGCACGTTGCCGATGGCTTCGACGAGCTCGCGCGTCGTCTTAATATCTTTCTCTACGCGCGCTTCGCAAATGCGTTTTGCAAGCAAACGCCAGTGCTTCTCTTCTCCGTAATCACGCAATATGCGCCCGATTTCCTCCTCGGGCCACGTGTTGACGATTTCCTCCGCCGTCGTCTTTGCGCTCTCGCCCATGCGCATGTCGAGCGGACCGTCATTCATAAATGAAAATCCACGCTCGGCACGATCGAGATGCATCGAGCTCACACCTAAATCAAGCAATATACTATCTACGCCGTCTACTTTCAACGCCTTTAACGCCTCGCGCATCTGCCTAAAATTCGCCTCGACCAAGCTCAACTTTAACGTCCCCGTCGCCCGCGCATTCGCCGCCGCTGCTTTTTCTCTCGCCTGTTCCAACCTCGGCTGCGCCAACGCGTGCGCTGATCGATCGACATCAAACCCAATAAACTGTTCCATCTCTCCATGCCGAGTAATCATCGCCGCGGCGTGTCCACCGGCGCCGAGCGTCCCGTCCACGTGCGTTCGCGTCTCCACGTCGGCAAAGCACTCCAAAATCTCTTCAAGCATCACGCTCACGTGCGGCGCACCGTCGGCATCGACCGCCTTGCCCGCGCTGGCGCGGTGGAGACGACCACGGCCGACGCGCGAGGACGCCGCCGAGGACCAGGGGCGCGCCAGGCGACGCGTGAGGCGCGCGCCAGGCGCGCGCCAGGCGCCGCCACCGCATCGCGCGTGGCGCGCTCGAACGAACGCCGCGGACGACGCCGCGGACGACGACGACGCGGACGACGACGACGACGAAGAAGAAATGCGCATGGATGCGACGGCGGCGCGCGCGCGCAGCGATGCGGCGGCGGCGGCGGCGGCGTACATTGCGCGCCGCGGCGACCAATGCCGTCGTGGTTTTGTGCCACGCAACGCCCTTGTGCACGCGCATACTGTTAAAAATAGTACCATGTGTGAATATTTATACCTTCGTACATGTGACATAAAATCATGATCGGACACATGGATTGTAATGATGGTCTATTAAACAGATGAGCTGTTTTCGTGGCCACATGCGACGGACCGATGACGTCGTCCGTCGGTCGACGTCGTCGCAGCCGCACTCGCCGACGCCGGCCCCGCACGCTCGACGCGCGCGATCGACCACGCAGGCGGCGCAGACGACGCATTGCGTGTAGTTCTTGCATCGCGCGAACGCGTGCGATCGACACGCGACGAGCGGCGACGCGTGCGCGCGACGTTGTTTGATTGATTGATTGATTAGTCAAACATCTTTTTGAAGAGGCTCGAGAGCATCAAAGATGGGGTTGCGAAGCGCCGCGCGCGCGATATTTTCGCGCCGGCGCTCGACCGCGGGTGCGAGTAACACCCTGGGTGATGCCACGAACGCGGGCGTGACGGCGCACGAAGCGGTGGTGTGCGAGGTTGAGGCGAAGAAGGGTGGCGAGAAGCGCGTGGACGAAAACCGACGCAAGAGCGCGGCCGAGGCGCCGGCGGCGATGGACGCCGCCGCCGTTGTAAAAGACGAGTGTATTGATAACGATGGATTGACTGCGTTTGAGCGCGAGCGTGAGGCGCACATTGCGCGAAATAAGGCGAGAATGGAGGCGTTGAATATCAAGACGCTCGGCGACGCCGTCGGGACGCGGGAAAAGAAGGGCGCCGCGCCATCCACACGCGGTATAGCGGGTAAACGCACGCGTGAGAAGATTGAGGCGTCGATTCCCACGCGTCGATCGTCTCGCGCGCGAAATATTGCGCCAGAGCTTGCGGCTGGGGTGGATCGAGAGCGTCGGGACGGGAGCGTCATTCTCGCCGACGGCGCGACGTATTATCCGACCGGCGAACTCACTGCGGCACCCGTGCGCACGCGCCCGAGCGGGGATTTTAAATTGGATAGTGAGAATGGTAGCGAGCGCACCGATGCGGCGTTCATAGAAACGTTGAAAACGTCGATGGGCAAATTTATAAAGACGGCGGAGAAGCCGACGACGGCCAGCGTGGGCAACATGACGGGCAATAAGCTCAAGTTGCGCGAATGCGACGTCGCAAAGTGCACCCCTAAGGGTGTGACGCACTTGGACTTTAGCCCGGATGATTCCATGTTGCTCGTGGCGTCGGGCGATAAGGAGGGTCACATCGGCTTGTGGCGCGTCGATCAAGCGGAAACGTCCGCGTCGGTGAAATCCGAAGGAGTCAAGACTGAAAACGACGACGACGACGACGACGACGATGATGACGACGGAGTGTTGTACTACAAAGCACATGGAGCCTATATTTCGCATTGTAAATGGGGTCAAGGCGCATTGCGTGGGAAATTGTTGACGAGCGCGTACGACGGCGCCGTTCGAGTGCTCGATCCAGAGCGCGGCGTCTTTCAAGAAACCGTCTACTCCGAAGAGGATGAGTTTTCTGCGTGCGACCAATTCTCCAACGGACATGGCGCGTTGGTGTGCGACAACGTCGGAAACTTGCACCAGCTCGACATGCGCACGGGTAAGTTCACATCCCCCTCGTTGAGCATTCACGAAAAGAAAATCAACACCGTGCACATCGACCCGGGCAACGAACACATGTTCGCCACATCCACCCACCAGCTCGTCTCCGTATGGGACGTGCGCAAACTCAAAAAGAACGCCAAGGCTGTGTACGACTTACCCCACGCCAAGTCTTCACAAGCGGCATATTGGAATCCAAACGGCTCGGGCGCGTTACTCACCACGTGCTACGACGACGCCCTCCGCGTCTGGCATCCATCCACCGACGCCACGAAAGAATCCCTCAAAATCAAACACAACAACCAAACAGGCCGATGGGTCCTCCCATTCCGCGCCATCTGGTCCGCCGCGGGCGACGGCGTGCTCTGCGGCTCCATGCAACGCTCGATGCACATTTTCAACCCGAGCGCCGCCGTCCCGGCGCTCGCCACCTTCGCCTCCGCAGACCACATGACCGCCATCGGTTCGCGTCTCGCGTGTCACCGCCATCACGACTTCGTCGCCGCGGGCACCGCCAGCGGTCGAATCCACGTCTTCCGCGCGTGATCCGCATCATTAGACTTGTCGTATACTACCTCCTACGCCGCCGCGCGTCCCATGGCCCATGGCCCACATCCACAGGGGTAGTATACTGTTTGCCCATACACGTATAGGTAATTATACCCCCTATACCTTTTTAAAGCGTCTTCCCTGCCGTCGCCCGGCGTCACACCGCGCCGCCTGTCGCGATGCCGACGGCGATGATCGCCGCGCGAGCGATGGGACCGTCGTCCTCGTCCTGCAACGCCGTGTCCTCGTCCTCGTCCTCGTCCTCGTCCTCGTCGTCGTCGTCGAAGACCGCCGCGAAGGCGTCATCACATGCAAAAGTGAACTCGTCCCGAAGCGCCCGCGGCGCCGCCGTGGTCACGCGCGCCGGCCGCGTGCAGCGCATGGGCGGCGGCTACCTCGCCCCCATGAACGCCAAGGCGCACGGACCGCGTTTTCACGAGTACGGCGGGTTCGACATTGACCCAGAGTTGCAACACAATCGCGTGGCGTACATTCGCGAGCGCTGCGACGTCGTGACCAAGGAGTTTCCAAACGCCGTGGGTATGGATGACTTTTTGTTTCGCACCGAGGTGATGTTACGACGATTTGGGTTCACCGCGGATAATTCTATCGCGCTGACATCGCTGTGTCGGGATGAGATTACGTTTCCGTTGAAGAATGCTATTCACGATATATTTGGGTATTCGTTGGATGTCGACGGGTTGGGCGGGGTCATCACCGCCGGGACGACGGGGTTAGCCGCGGGATTATCGCATTCACCGACGGATTACGCCACTGGGAAGGAAAGATATGTGTTATTTGCGCTTCCGCACATCGCGATTGATGCCGAGGGGCGAGTTGGGTCGATTTTACGCGCCGGGAGACAAGGACAGTCGTGCGCGTGCGGAGCGTTGGTGAAGATGCAGCCAATGTTTAAGCAATACAAGGAGGGTAAGCTGGACATGAAGATGGAGGAATGCGCGCACGATCCGCTAGACCCTGAGTTTTCCATCTTAACTCGCCGCATGATGACTGCGGTGGAGAAGGACAAGATTCCAAACGGAGGATTGCCGCTCGTGGAGGTGACGCGCTTGGCGGATCGCGTCATTCGCAGCGACTTGGACAAGCTCATTCAGAAAACCGTAGACGTCAGCAAGGCGGACTACGCCGTCGTCACGGGCATCCAAATTCATAGCACTACCGCCACGAACCGTACGTGGCATCCAAACTTGGAGTTTATCTCCCCTACATCCATGTACGTCGTCAAGGATGGCGTTCGACACGACATGGATGTGCTCGCCATCGACCCGCCGACGCCGCGTCAGTTGTTCCACATTGCCGGCGGCGACGAGATTTTCGATCTCCCGCTTCCGCGCCGCTCGTGGCCGGGACTTTAATTTATTCAACTCTCGCACTCCCGCATCGCGCTGAGCCGCGCATTCGGCGGCATTCAATCATTACTACATTTGTCCTCTGGCCAAAGCGCCAAACGGCGAGCTCCTTGTAACGCCGACGACGCGTCTGTAACCTCATTCATCCACGCCCATATCGCCCGTGCCGCGCGCGCGATGGGCGAACCATCGTCCCCGTCGTCGTCGTCCCCACCATCCACGAAGAGCGCCTTGCACGCGTCTGCGCTCGAAACCGCGCGTTCCGCCAGCGCGAGACGCTACGCCTCAGTCATCCCAGGCGGCGTGCGCACCTCCATCGGCCGCGCCAACGAACCCGCCCGCGATCGCGCCCTCGCCTCGCGCGCAGACGCCCTTCGCGCCGCGCTGCACACCGTTGAGGGCGCGTCGTCGCCGAGCACGGCGTATGAATACGCAAGCGTGCTGCAAGAGCAAGCCGAACGCTGCGCGCCCGAAGACGCGCGGCTCCGCGACGAGCTCACGATACGTGCGTGCGATGCGTACGGGAAAGCGGCTGCAGCGGCGAGTAAACAACGCATAGGGCGGTCGTCGAGCGATGAGGACGATGCGAGCCGCGCGGCGGCGCACGCGGTGCTGTATAATTGGGCCATAGCGTTGGGCGACCGCGCCGGTCGAGCGCGGTCGAGCGGGGACGACGCGAGCGCGAGGCATTTATACGACGAAGCGATCGATAAATACGACAAAGCGACGACATACGTGAAGCATGGGTATGGAGGCATCGTGACGAGCGGTGGGGTGACGACGCAGCAAGCGACGCAGGCGTTGAATAATTTAGGATTGGCGTTGCAAAGCCGGGCGCAATGCGTGGATTTTGAGTCGACGACGACGGTGGAGGATGTGAATCGAGCACGTATGGCGCGCGTGGAGTTTTTAACGCGCGCGGTGGATAAGTTTCGGCGAGCACTTAGGCTTGAGCCGTGTTTTGACCGAGGGGTGTATAATTTGGGCACGGCGATGTATGCGTTGAATGCGGAATTCGCGGCGTTGCGCGCCGGCGTCGTCGGGACGAGCGCCGAGGAGGACGAACGCGCGTACGGTGATATGTCTCGCGAGTACGCCAACGCGAGTGCGGTGTACGTGGCGTTAGCGCTCGCAAATTCGCCGTCGAATTCGGTGTACACGCAGTCTTTTGCGTTGGTGAAGCACGTGCTTCCAAAGCCGTACGTACTCGACGACGCCACGTTTCGCGCCGCGTCGGGCGTCCGCGGCGTCGACGACGCCACGGCTCTTCGTCTCGTCGTCAACGCGCACACACTGCGCGTCATGACACGCGACGAAGACCCCAAAGACCCCACCACGGGTGCGCTTGCCATCAATCTCGCCGACGTGGCGTCGTGTGAACCCATATCCGACGCCTCGCTCGCGCCCGGCGGCTTCAGTTTCGCCCTCGCCGCGCGCTCCGCGTCCGCACCAATCATGATATTCACCACCGCACGCGCGCACACGCGCGATGTATGGGTCGACACCATCACCCTCGCCGCATCCCTCGCGCGACGGCATCGCATGCGCGCGTTGGATGCCATTTTAGCCGACGATTAGACGCGCGCGCGAAGGCTCCGCCGACGCCCGACGTTGACAACCAACGCGTAGCCCTCATCATTCGCATCCAAGCTCACGTCATTCCTCGCCGCGCCGCGCCCTCGATCGCCCTCTCGCGCGCGCACACACGCGACGCAAACATCGATCGACGTCCTTGACGCCTCGCGTTCCGCATCGCCTCGCGTTCCGACGCGCATTTACGCGACAAAGAGCGCGCTGAACACAGGAGGGTGTCCCAATCCCATGGGTCCCACGTCTCGCGCGTCCGCGCTCACGCTCGGTCTGCGCCACCCCGCGCCCGCCGACGCGGATGACATCGTGATTCCACCCGCCGCGGACAGCCCGCGCGCGGAACGCGCGGATTTCGGGTCGTCATCGCACGGAAGACACGGTCGCGAGCGCGTGGTGGATGACGACGCCGACGACGCCGGCGCGTTTGGCGGTCGCTCCTTTGGGCGCCAGCACGGATCGCACGGCGCGCTCACCGTGCTCGCCGAGGCCGAGGCGCAGAGTATTCCTATTCGTAATGGATTCAGCGTGCACGCGGGGGAGTATAGCGGGAGCTATGTGCGAGGCGCGGATGGAGCGTTCGTGCGGGCGAGCGAGAGCTCGAGTCCGCGCGTGGCGCCGACGAGCGCGAGTCCGAGAGTCGTGGTGGTGCATAGCGCGGATGCGGATCGCGATGCGGGATCTATTGGGTGTGCGGGAAGGAGAACTCATCGTGGGTCGTTTAATTCGTTAATCATGCTCGAGGCGAATGAGTTGGCGCGATCGCAGCAATGAGTTTTGTGATTTTTTTTTGAGCGCGCGAAGACGCGACGAGACGGAGCTGTACCACCACCGCTATTGTAGATTATTTTTTGACGACTATACACATTTGTAAGCATGTAACACCACTACCACAGACGCGCACGCGTGTATCGGGGCGGTGGACGACGCGCGCGCGCGCGCACGGTGAGCGTATGCGTGGGATTAAAAAACTAAGCGCGAGAGACGACGGCTAGACGAGGGATTCCATTTGTCGCACGCGAGCGACGACGGCGGCGAGTTGTTCCTCTAAATCACTCAATTCCTTGCGCGCCTTGTCGACAACCGCGGGCGGGGCTTTATCGGTGAAACTCGGGGAGTTCACGCGACCGGCTAAACCGGCGATTTCCTTTTCCATTTTCGTTTGTTGCTTGGTCAAACGCGCGATTTCCTTGACCGGGTCGGCTAAACCGGCGAGCGGAAGGTACGCCTCGAGCTGCTCGTTGATGATAATTTGCACAAAGTTTTCGGGAGCGTCCGCGAACGCCGCGGGTGGGGCTGTCGATACCGAGCATTCGTCAATGTTCAATCGCGCCAATGTGGCGATGACGTTGATTTCGGCGGCGAGCTCGGCGTTGAGCGCGGCGTCGGCGCACACGACGTACGCCGGGATACGCTTCGCGGGCTCGACAGAGTATTCGGCGCGCGCGTTGCGAATGCGCGTGACAACCTTTTGGAGGTTTTCAAACGCATTGACGGCGTCAGTGTCGACGTGAGCGTTGAGTGCGGGCCAGTCTTGGCCAATCAACGCCTCGCCGCGGTGCGGCAACGCTTGCCACACTTCTTCGGTGACGTACGGCACGAATGGGTGCAATAATCGAAGCGTTTGGTCGAGCACGTAGAGCGACACCGCCTTGGTCATGCGCGATGCTGCGGCATCGTCGCCGTACAAGCGACTCTTTGCGCCTTCGATGTACCAATCTGCAAATGAATCGTAAAAGAAAGTGTACGTCGCGCGGCCCGCCTCGCCGAAATCATACTTGTCCTGCGCCGTCGTCACGTGGTCCACAGTGGCATTCAACTTGCTCACAATCCATCGCTCGGCGAGAGGAAGCTTGGCGATCGCCGCGGCGTCGGCGCACAACGCTCGGCCTTCATCCACGAGCGACATGCGATCTTCATCGGACATTTCATCCATGCTATACAGGACGAATTTCCCGGCGTTCCAAATTTTGTTTGTGAAATTTCTATTCGACGCCAAGCGCTCGAGATTCAAGTTTAAGTCTTGCCCAGCCGCGGTGCCAGTGGCGAGGGTGAAACGCAACGCATCCGTACCTTGTTCGGCGATCACACCGAGCGGATCGACGACGTTGCCGAGAGATTTGCTCATCTTTCGGCCTTGCGCGTCGCGCACCAAACCGTGCAAAAACACGGTGTGGAACGGCAACTTGCCCGTCATGCCGTACGACATCATAATCATACGCGCCACCCAAAAGAACAAAATATCGTGGCCAGTCTCTAAAACGCTAGCGGGGAAATAGTTTTTCATATCTGGTGCGTCTTCGTTGGGCCAACCTTGAGTGCTAAACGGCCACAAGCCAGACGAAAACCACGTGTCCAATACGTCCTCTTCGCGATGCAAGACGATGTTGTCGCCGTACGCCGCCTTGGCTTTCTGCTCAGCCTCGGCGTCGTTGCGCGCGACGACGTAACGCTTGTTCGAACCCTTGCCTTCGCCTTCGCACGCGCGCGCGAGGTCCTCGGCGGAATCGTGCACGTACCACACCGGGATGCGGTGACCCCACCAAAGCTGACGCGAAATGCACCAGTCGCGAATATCCGTCAACCACGACTTGTAAATCTTTTCAAAGCGCTGCGGCACAATCGTGAGCTCGCCCGTTTCGACAGCTTTTAACGACGGTTCAGCCATGGAATCCATTTTGCAAAACCATTGTTCGGACACGATGGGCTCGATGACTTCGCCGCCGCGCTGCGAGCGCGGGACGCGCAACGTGTACGGCTCCTCCTTCAAAACCAAACCTTCGTCACCCATATCCTTCCAAAGTTGCGTGCGCACGACGCTGCGGTCGAGACCGTTGTACTTGCCGCAGTTAGCATTCATAGATCCATCCTTGTTTAAGATGTTGATCATATCTAATCCAACGCGCTTGCCAATTTCGTAGTCATTCGGGTCGTGGCCAGGGGTGATTTTCAGCGCCCCCGTACCAAACTCCATGTCCACATATGTGTCACCAATGATGGGCACTGTGCGACCTCCTGAAAGCGGCACGACGCACTTCTTCCCAATCAGGTGTTTGTATCGCGCGTCGTCTGGGTGCACGGCGACGGCTGTGTCGCCTAAAATCGTCTCTGGACGCGTCGTCGCTACGGGTAAATAATCATCCGCCGATCCGCCCTCGACGGGGTATTTGAAATAAAATAACGTCCCTGGCTCTTCGCTGTACTCAACCTCTAAATCACTCACCGCGGTTTGCAGTTTCGGCGCCCAGTTCACCATGTACGTGCCCTTGTAAATCAACCCGCGGTCGTGCAACGTAATAAACGCCTCCAGCACCGACTCGGACAAACCCTCATCCAAAGTGAAGCGCTCGCGAGACCAATCGCACGACGCGCCGAGACGCTTGATTTGCTGCTGAATTCGCCCACCGTACTCGGCTTTCCATTCCCAAACGCGGTCGACGAACTCTTCCCGCGTCATATCCGTGCGCTTTACGCCTTCGCTTTCGAGCTTTCTCTCCACGACGAGCTGCGTGGCAATCCCTGCGTGGTCCGTCCCGGGCAGCCATAACGTCTTACGCCCTCGCATACGCGCGCTGCGCGTCATGACGTCTTGCAGAGTGACGAACATCGCGTGTCCCATGTGCAACGCGCCCGTGACGTTGGGCGGGGGCATGGGAATCACAAACGGCGCCCCTGGGGCAGCCTCATTCGGATGAAAATACCCTTGCTCTTCCCACCATTGATACAACGGTTCTTCCACCGCGAGATGCTCAAAGTTTTTGGGCAAATCGCCGTGCCGTTTGCCTGGACTCGGGTGCGTTTTGACGCCTTCGCCCGCGGGGTAGGCTTTCACGCGCGCGTCCCGTCGGCGACGTTCGCCCGAAATTGTCGCCCGTAAAGGCACATTCGAGCCACGAGTTTGCGTGTGCGCGACGGTGGTCACCGTACGCAAATGGCGCAGAGGTACGGACATGGCGAACGCGCGCAAGCCCATGGACATTGCGGCGACGAGTGAGGAGACGTCAAACCTACGCTTGAGGGCTTGGGCGTCGGGCGAAAAAATGTCATGGTACGTCGTATCAAAAAAGTGCATCACTGCCGCACGCGATTCAATCATCATTCGCATCATCGATGGCATCTTTCGTCCATTCCGTGGGCACGCTTTCGATCGGCACCGCGCCCGCGCGTTCCCATTCGTCGATGTCGCCGTCGCCGTCGGCATCCGTCGGCTCGGGCGCCGGAACGTCGTATCGTTCGCGAAGCGCACGCGTTGCCTCGCGTAACTGCGCGATTTGCACGTCATCGAGCGCGTCATCGCCATCGAACGGTAACAGCACAGCGTCGACCACGTGCACGACGGCTTCGCACGCGAAGATATCAGCCTCGACGATGGACGCAGATGAGCCGAAACCGTCGATGCGAACGACGCCATCCGCCGTCGCGTTCACCACGAGCGGAAACACATTGTTCAAGTAATCTTCGAGATAGATGTCATCGCCACGTAAAGCAAGTAGATCATCATTCGTCAGCGCCTGACCCGCGACGGCGTGATACGCGAGCATGTACGCGCGCATCAAACGATCCGACCCAAACGCCTCGACCAACATGTTTTTCGCTTCAATCCACCCTTCCCACGCCTTGAGCGATGCAATCGCCTCGTTATTCGGCGCAAAGAGCGTGTACACCTTGGTGGGATCTTGTAATTTTGCTTTAATCACCGGTAAGGTTTCGACAATTTCATAAAGCGTGCGTAAATCCGGACGTCGACGAAGCGTTTCGTACGCCGAAACGCAATGCCCGTTGCGGCGTCCAAATGTCTCATCATTATCATCATCATCATCATCGAGTAATTTCCGTGCGCGGTGCTGGCGCTCCCACGGCGAGTGGAGTAATTTCCTCTTCCCTACGCCCACGCGGTCGCCAGGTCGCGGGCCGATGCCGCGCCCCGAGATGCGCCGGGACCCGATGCTGCGTCCTCGAAAAGCGCCATGCACCGCGCGAGACGACACGAGCGCGAGCAACGCCGCGACGAGCAAGATCGCGCGCCATGGCGTAGATGAACGCAAAGAACGCGATGGGGGATGAAAGTGTGAAGGCATTGTTTTCGTTGAGCGACGTGGCGCGCGAGGTTGTGCGTCGTGAAATGGCGAGACATTGTGTGAAGTGTGAGTCCAATGTTGGAATGCGCGTTGCAAATGTATGTCTACTACATGCATATGGATAAAGGAAAGGATCGGAAGCGGAAGTGATGAGCGGTGCGGCTTCTACTCGCTAGTTATTGTGTCCGTGATGATAGGACGTGGTAAATGTACATTGAGTGCGTGCGTTGACGCGATGGGTGACGTCGACACGACGCCAGTCGCGATGGAGGTTGCGACTGATGTTTTTTAATGTTTATATAATGCCGTCTCTGAATGTATCGGCGATCGTGTCGTCGTCGATGTTTTCCAGAGAAAAGTCTGTTGAATTCAACACATAGTCGATGGCGTCGTACGAGTTGTTGCTGAAATCCATGGGCGCGTCGTTCAACATGTCGACATCAAACGCCCCGAGTGGGTACGAACCCCGATCGGCGTCGTCTGGGTCTGGCGTAACCAATCCAAACGACCGCTGGAAGTTGTCCGTGGATGAAGCTTTGATCATTTCAAGCGGTTGGTGCGCGGCAACGTGTTGGCGTTTGCCTTGGAATGCGTCCAGTTCCGCAATAAAGCTTGGGGAATACTTTATCTTCAAACCAATCGGCAACCCGGGCGCGCTGTCGCCACCAGACTGTCCGTCAGCTTTCAACCCATCGTTCGTAAAATGAAAAAGGTGCTCGTCTGGGGAAGTACCGATAAATCCGCTCCAATCGCGCTCGTTGGCCTGAGATGTACCACCCTTGTTGCCCTTGCTCGACTTGCTGGCGTTCGTCGAAGACGTCTTTGACTGCTTCGCCGTCGCCGCCTTGACCGCGCCCGCATTCTTTTCGCTCAACTTTCGCGCCTCCATTTGCGCCAATAATTGTGCCTGGCGCAAGTTCATGGCTTCCACGCTCATCGCCGGTACCGGTGGCGTGGTCGAACGTAGCTGCTGCTCGGCGAGCAGTGCCGCGCGAACGCCTGGCAGCGCCACGCTATTCGGCACGCCAGCCGCAACACCGTGACGATACGGCATCGAAAACCGCATATCTGGCTCCAACGCCGACCGTTTCAGTGTTTCCAACATTGCCGAATTGCTCTTATCCGCCATCATCTTCCGCACGCTGTGCTGCCACAAGTTGGCTGTGTTTTGCTTGACGAGAGGGTAACGAATGACATCCACGACGCCCAACCGCACCGCCTCCACCATACACTGCGCATCCGCCGCGGAATCATCCGCGTGCTGCAACACCACAATCGCTGTCTTCTTCGCCGCGCGGTCGAGAAGCTCGCGACCGTCGTCGCTCGTTAAACATGCCTTAACGTACGACGACTCGACGAGCACGACATCCGTCTGACCCGTCGACGCGCGTTCAAACGCTTCATTCAACGTATCCATCGTCGTCACTGCGCGCACACGCGAACACAACACACCACACGTCAGTCTCTATAACTTCACACCCTCACCCTCGGCGCACGCGCGCCGTCGACGCCAATCGTGTCCCTACATCGGTACAAGATGATTATTATCCACGAAACCTCGCTCGAACGCGAATCATTCGCCCAACGTACCCGCATACGACGCATTCCTCAACAACGCACACGACGAATCGCGGTGCGCGTTATCGTTTGATATAATCACCACCTGTACAGCGCGCCGTACGCGTCGCGTCAGTCGTCGCGCCCGTCGAATCGCATCGCGTCAGCACACCCGCGTGTGGCTAGGGCACCAGCGTTCCGCGTGCGCACATCACCGCGTCGTCGTCGTCGTCGTCGTCGACGCACCTCGAGTCCGGCGGGAAACCCCGGACGGGTGAGTCGCACGAAATCCATCGCGCTCGCGTTCGACATCGCGGCGCGCGAGTGTGCGGCGCCGCGCGCGACGGCGCACGCGGACGAACGACCGATTGGTCTCCCCGCCGACCCCGATAGATATTTTGGATGCCACTGGTCACGATTGGTCGTTTTGCCCCTATGAGTGGGGTACACACACCGCACGCGAAGAGGTACACACATACCGGGCATCATCGGCGTGATTTCCGACGCCAATCGCGCCGGCATTCGTCCCCGCATCCGTCGCGCGTCGTCGCCGAACGCGCGATGAGCGCGTCCGAAAACGAACTCACGCGTCTCAAGTACCAGCTCGAGCTCGCGGATGTCAAGCTCAACGCCGAACGCGCGCGCGCCGAGTCGCTCGAGTTGCGCGTGGCGCTGCGCGAGCGCGAGCTGGAGCTGCGCGCGCTGCGCGCCGGTGCGCCGGCGCCGAGCGCGCGCGAGACGGTGATCGTGTCGGAATCGGAGGATGACGCGCGCGGGTTGGAGTCCCCGGCGCCGCCGGTGGTGAACGCGGCGGTGTGTACGGGCAGTGTTTGAAGATTGGACCAAACGCCGCGAGAAAGGTGGAAACTGTGATGGAGGATGGGTTTGATATGTGCGTGACGTGTCGTAGGCGCGTGGCGGAAGATGAGAAGAAGATGGCGCCATTGGTGAACACGGCGCTGAGGTGTGGAATGTGTAAGAAGAGCCACGGCGACGTCGTGAACACGCGCGATCACGGACCGTTGAAAACCGTGCTGGAGGGTGACTACGTAACGTGCGAACGATGTCGTTTGGGCGTGGACAATGCGGCAGCGGCGGCGAAGAGGCGAAGTGGAAGCGGTGCGGACGTGACTATGTTGCCAGGGTCGTCAGTGAGCACAGCGTCGTGTACGGATTGTGGGAAGAGGCACGGCGACGTCGTGAACACGCGCGAGTACGGTCCATTGAAAACTGTGCTGGAGGGTGACTACGTAACGTGCGAACGATGTCGGTGGGGTGTTGACGTAGCGCACGCAAGAGCTACTCGCGCAGGCGATGTCGAGGGCTTGCCGGAAAGCAAAGGGAAGCGTCAGTGCCAAAAATGCAA
>JACLAB010015857.1_pt1 | contig 29400 bp, 25 predicted proteins | sample 8027921 | NCBI WGS metagenome assembly JACLAB01 (sample SAMN15725117, study PRJNA655200) | protist metagenome | isolation source: fluorescence activated cell sorting (FACS) single amplified genomes of... | place: USA: West Boothbay Harbor, Gulf of Maine | collected 2000-07-19 | reverse complement strand
GACGACGACGACGACGACGACGACGGGTACGCGCGACGACGGAACGGCGGACGCGTCGGACATGGGAAAGAAAATATCGAGCCATTAGCGCCGAGGGCGATGTATTTCGGGAACACGCCGATGCGGGCGCAGCAAAAACAAACCCAGGGGGTGGCGTCGGATCAACAAGCCGTCGTGGCCGATTTACGCAGGGCGCTCGCCGAGTCGACGAAGAAGTGCGAAGAGCTTAAAAAGCAAAACCTGGCGCTTCAGCGAAGAGAAATCGCGAGGGATAACAAGAGCGCTGAATCCGCGCTCGTGGAACAGCTGCGAACGCAGGTTGAGGCGCTCATGAGCGAAAAGGCGAGCATGGCGAGAGAAAATGCGACGTTGCGGCGCGAAAACAAGACGCTGTCGGATTACATGGTGTACAGCGGCGTGATTGAAGAGGACAACGGTGATGACGACGACGATGTCTCGGGCGCGTCTTCTGGTGACATTGAAGAGCTTTCGCCGCAAGAGATTGCCGCGCTCGAGCGCGAAATCGCAGATTTAGAAGCGTCGTTGAACAACTCTGCGACGCTCGAGTACTCGCCCGACAAGTCGAGCGATTCGGGAGAGAGCTACGGCGGTACGGACTGATATTTAACTCTCAGGTTGTAAAGTAGTAATTGTACACACAACATTATACCTATGGTTTATGAACATAACTAATCTAACGATCCGCGCGAAGCTCTTCCTCGTCCATGCTCGCGAGATCAATCGAACTGTTACCGAGCGTGCGCAAGTCGAGCGCTTCCATATTCTTCTCCACGCCCGCGGCAACGTCGATGGCGTCCTCATCCTCGCTTTGCAATGTCGACATGAAGTCGTCTCCGGCAATTTTTAGCGCGAGATCTACGGAGAGGGGTGTGAGCGCCATGGATAGGATGACGACGACGACGAGCAACTCATCCAAGCCCATTGGAAAGAGCGAACCCGTCGAACCCGAAGTCGCTTGGCCGAAAATGACAAAGGCGAACTCGCCTCCTTGGCTCAAAAACGAACCCGCGACAAGAGCTTCGCGCCATGAGAGACCGACCGCCGGTCCGAGGGCGGTGACAACCGCCGTCTTGCTCGCCATGAGCGTCAGCGTCATGGTCAACACCACCGGCCAGAGCTTGATGGCGAGCGGCAAGTCAATCGTCGTACCAATGGTGACAAAGAACAGGGAGAGGAAGAGACCCTTGAAGGCTTGGAGCTCTCGGATGATTGTGTGCGCGTACGGAGTATCGGCGAGGACGATGCCCGCGAGAAAAGCACCGAGGGAATCTGAAAACCCAATGGCGCTCGTGGCGAAACTGAAGCCAAAGAGCACCAAGAGCGACATGGCGACAAACACGTCGTTACCGCAGTTGTTCGAGCAAATGGAGCGGTAACCCATCACCGCGAGTTGTCTACCACCGTACGCCAACACACCCAGATCCAAGAATGAAGTCGCACCTCCCGCCGCCAAGATCGGGACGTCAACGCCGTCACCTCCACCACGCACAGCTTGCAACACGGGCAACAAAATAATAAAGGGCACGACGGCCAAATCTTGAAAGAGCAACACCCCGAGGCTCGCCGTACCAAACTTTGTCGTCAACATGTTTCTATCCGCCAACAGCTGCAAACCAAACGCAGAGGAGGAAAGAGAGAGCGCGAAACCAATCACGACTGCTTCCAAAATGGACGACACCTGCAGCATGTCGTCATTGCCTGGCTGAATGAACTCCAAAACCTTGGTACCGAACGCTTCGCCCGCCGGAAGCAACGCGGCGGCAAAGACGAGGTTCACAAAGAGCACTTGTGTCAAACCGAGTCCGAACGCGTACTTGGCCAAAGATTGCAAGCGCTTCGCCGAGAGCTCGAGACCCATCTCGAATAATAAAAACTGAATGCCGAGCTCGCAAAATTGATCTACCTCCTGGTTCTCTATGAAGAGCCCGGCGCGGTTGAGGAGGAGACCAGTGCCGAGGAAGCCCAGCACTGGACTGAGCTTGAGCTTGGTGAACAACGGCACGATGACGACGACAGAGGCGAGAAGCAATCCAATGTCCACGTCTACGGATTTCAACACCTTGGTCCACTCTTGATCGTCGATGACAGCGCCCGCCTCCGCTTCCCTCGAAATCGTGGACGCTATCCTCTCCACAAACAATCCCGGGTCTTCCACAGCCTCGACAACCATCCCCGTCGGCAGCGCTGCCTCCTGTCGCTCTCCATTCAACAACCCCATTGCGTCCTGCGCGAGCTCCACGCTCCTCTTTACAAACGACAGCGGCGTCACCCCGCTATCCGCGTCGATCCTCGGCGCCAACGCCTCGAACGACCGCGCCGTCTGATCCGCTATAAATGTCGGCATCTTCACGTGCGACATCCACTCCATCGCGTGCGCGCTCGCCGAGTGACTCGCGTGTTTCGCCGCTTCGCTCAACGCGTCCAACGTCGACCCGTCCAACGCTGAGAACGATTCCAACCCCGCCCGCGTCTTCGTCTTCATCGTCCTCCGCCTCAGTCCCCCGCGCGTCGTCGTCGCCGTCATCGCGAGTCTCCGCCCATCGCATCGCACGCGTCGTCCATTCGACGACGAAGACGTCGGTGTTGGCGCGGCGCGCGACGATAACATCGTCCTTCAAGAGGTTTGGTCTATCTCGCCCGGTTGACACGGCGTTCAACGTTACGCGTGTGCGCGCGCGTCCACCAATCTGAAACGCCCGATACGACGCAGGGAAAAGTCCACGTTCACCCGCCTTTGGTTCGCGCGCGCACTGCTCGTCTCGCGCGCGTCCAATTCCCGTCGCGGCGCTCTGGAGCGAGAGTGACGTCTACGGACGCGGTTTCAAATGGAAAAACTCATCATAAAACCTAGTTATAAACCCTAATCAATTTTACTCATACTGTACATTTCATAAGTATATGTAGTAGAATTTTACCGGTCTCGTGATAAATCAGTGTATGCTGACTCACGCGTTCGTTGATGGCAACGGACGCGTTCGACGATACTCATCGACGCGACGCGACGCGCGATCGACGCGCGATCGACGCCGAAAGCGACGCGAAACGAAGCGGAATATTTCCTTTGCGTCACGAGCGCTGAGCGACGAATTCAGTCACCATGCACGACGGCGACGACGCGTCATCATCGTCGTCATCCGTCGACGTGGAGTGCCCGCTGGAACAACTCTTGGACCCAAAGTACACGGGTGAGGTGACCAAGGCGAGCACGATTGCGTTACTGTCGAAAATGTCCGCGGCGGAACTGTCGAGAACGAGCGAGATGTGCGTGTGTTCCGGGAAGAAGGGGTGCAAGTATAAAAAGTTTGTGGACTGCGACGAACTGTGGTGGCCCAAGTGCGCCGAGACGTGGTTCGAAGCGGGAACGGCGCCGGAAAAAGCAATGGGGAAACCACCCAAGGATAAAAAGACGTGGAAGAATGCGTACTTGGCGTTGAGACCAGAGGACGGACCGACGCCGGAGGAGGTGGCGAGACGGGAGGCAAAGGTGGCGAAACGCGAGGCGTTGTTGGCCAAGTGGAAGGAGGAAAATTTGGCGGGCGCGGGCGGGTTGAGAGGACGCGCCGCGGGCGTCGGGGACGTGATCGCGCCGAATGATTTGAGCGATAAAAATGCGATGCGAGACTTTTATAAATCTGTGCGGGCCAAGCCAAAGGGGAAGAGCGCGAGGGGGAGTTACGTTCCAGTGTTCGCTGGTGAAGACTGATCCAATGATCCAACGTTCGTTTGTTTGTTTGTTTGTTTCAGATACTTGTACAATTACTACCGTCGGTGACGATTTTTTGTAGTTTCAACGTTTTGTGTCTTCAATTCGTCCCTCCTAAGCGCGCCTTGAGTTCGTCAAACGCAGTGGCGCCGTCAATGCTGACGCGACCAAACAAGAGCGCGAGTTCATCGTCGGCATCGGAAACGTCGTCTCCGAGCGCGCGAGAGACGACATTCATCGAATCTCCTAGCGTGTTTTTCGTCTCCACGGAAAGTCCGGACGAAGATTCGACGTCGACAATATTTTTCATGATTTCGCCGAGCACCCCAGTCGTCATGTCGACGAACATGGCGTCGAGAGGCGATTCCATCTCGGCGCGTTTCGTCGCCAACGTCTCGCACGTCAATTTCAACCAACCGCTCTCAATCATGTTTTCGATTCCGTACGCCTCTTGGGTCGTCATGACAAAGTACCCGGCAAAGAATCGCACGAGTGAAACGGTGGCGGTGTCTACAGCGTCGTCGTCCCCGCGAAATTCGTCGAGAAATCCACCAAACCAGTAAGGCATGAGTGTGGCGACGCGACGGCTTTCGATCTCTGGCGCCTGCGCGATGTGACATCCGACGCAACGCAAAACAGCCAAGAGCATCATGGGATCAATTTTCTTCCGGTCATCTTCATCCTCAAAACATTCCAACAAGCTTCCCGTGACGTCGTGCAGCGTTTGCATCACCTGTTGCAATTCTTCTGCGCTGAGTTTGCCCATTTCGTTGCTGAGCTCAAACGCTTCTGCGTCGACGTCTTCAGCCACTGTAGACAAGGCTTCAATGAGCGTCTCAAAGAGCGCGAGTGAGCTCTGCGCGTCATTCAAAGCCTTCATGGCGCCCTCTTCTGACGTCCCATCGCTGAGTAAAGTGTGAAACGCGACGTTGACTTCGACTCGAACGAGCTGCGAAACCAATGTGAGAAAACTCGGCACTTTTTTTGTCGCCCCACCGCTCACGGCGCCCGCCAAAACGGCAGACGGCGGCTGGGTGGACGAACGAACGAACCACCTCCCACCAGAGTAATTTGCAACGAATGATGCGAGCGCCATCGCCATGAAACGAACGTCTCGAGGGGTTCTAGAGCTCAAAACGATCCACAATCCGCAAAGACAATCGCGTTGCCAATCGGCGTTCGCTTCGTCGGGTTTATCCAAACGCGCATCCTCTGGCACGTTCCACCCGCACCCGAACGCGCTGGAAAACAACATGAAGAGCAAAGAAAGAACGCTCAGTTGTACTTCGTCTCCCACGGCGTCACTCATGAGTTTACAGAGCGGCGGTACGCACGAAGCGAGACTACTCAAATCCTCCCGCGTCTTCATTCCCGATGTAAACTCCAAATCCAACAAACTCACCGCCGCCTTGGACAACGGCAGCTCGCCTCGGCTTCGCTGGAGCGCTTCTATGGCTGTTTCAAATACGATCCCCTCACCGTGCGCCTCGTGCGCTCCTTCGCCTAGTTTCGCCTTTACGAGCGAGTACGCAAACGCGCACATCAACGCGTCCGCCGCCGCTTCGTCTGACAACCCCCCGTACACCCCTCTCTTCCCCCCAGCATCCACGAACGCCCGAAACCAGTACTCCATCGTCTTCGACCCGGAAAATTTGTCGCTTCGACACAACACCCGGCACACGTTCAACCCCAACGTCGCGCTCATCGCCGCGTCCTCCGCCTCAGCCGTCGCCTTTGGTTTTAACAATTCATCCAAAAACTTTGACCCGAGTGCCCGCGCCACCGCATCGAGCGTCTCCGTCGGCGTCTCGCGCGTCATCACCTTGGTCACGAGCAACATCCCGACGAGTTTCTTCTCCCGAACGTTAGAGGAACACAGTTCCAGCGCTTCTTCCAACGTCGGCACGTCATTCACTTCTTCAACGCTCACGACGTCCACGCCGGCGGACGCCGCCGACGGCATTTCTCTATTCTCTATCGGGACCGGACAAAGAAGAGGCTGAGATTGCGCGATCACGTGTTCGTTCGGTCCTGTATTGAGATCCGCGTATTGAGATCCGCGCGTCGCGGTCGTCGTCGTCGCTTTCTGACGCATCAATTCGACACTTTTTCCTCAAAACGAGACGCGTCGATGACGCCTCCCGGGGATCGTCGACGACGATTCCCGCTCGACGCGATCGACGTCGCCATCACTGTCGTCGTTTTCGCGCACGTCTTCGTCGCCCCGCACACCAAGGTGGAGGAGTCTTTCGCGTTGCAGGCGACGCACGATGCGATCGAATACGGTTGGTCCATTGATGATTACGATCACAAAACCTTCCCTGGGGTCGTTCCGAGGACGTCCATCGCGTCGTATATCCTCGCCGGGGTGACGTCGGTAGTGTGGCGCGTCGTCGGAGTGGTCGTGGAGGGCGTGAAAGGGGAAGAGGGGACGAAATTCTTGGGGCAAGTGTGCGCGCGTTGCACGTTGGGATTGGCCGGCGTCGCATCGCACGCGTCGTTTCGACGAGATGTAGCCTTGGCGTTCGGTGAAACGACGAGTGTGATGGTTGGTATAGTGTCTTTGTGTCAGTTTCATACGTGGTTTTACGCGTCGAGGCCGTTGATGAATGTGTTCGCGATGGTGTTGACGACGAGAGGGTGCGGAAGGTGGATTGGAGCGACGGTTACAAAGTCAAAGCGCGACGCGTGTGAAGCCGCGGTTTTGGTCACCATCGCAACCTTTTTGTTGCGATGCGACGTCGTATTGTTACTCGCGCCGATGGGGATGCACATTCTCGCGTGTGGGTTGATTAGTTTACCGAGAGCGGTCGTTTTGGGAGGCGCAGCGGCGACGGCGACGACAGCGGTATCCGTCGTCGTAGATTCGTGGTTTTGGGGATACCGCGTGTGGCCAGAGGGATCGGTGTTGTGGTACAACACCGCGTTGAATAAGAGCGCGAATTGGGGCACGTCGCCTTGGTACTGGTATTGCGCGTCCGCGCTTCCGAAGAGTTTACTCTTTGCGTATCCGCTTGCGCTTGTGTCAGTTTTCGTAGAGCGACGCGTGAGACCAGTCATGTTTGCGTGTGCGTTTTACGTCGGTTTATACAGCTTTTTACCTCACAAGGAATTGAGGTTTATATTCCCGACCTTGCCGTTGTTCAATCTCTCGGCGTCAACCGTGTTGGCGCGTGTGTGGAATAACCGCCGCAAGCATAAATTGCTCGCTTTGGCTGCAGCGGGCGGTTTGGCGCTCAGTCTGTGCTTGGTGTTCGTTTTCACCGCGGCGTCGGCGGTAAACTACCCCGGGGGTGTCGCGTTTCAAAGGTTACACGGCGACGTCAACGTTGCACCCAAACCTGGTTCGGTACACGTCGATGTGCCCGCCGCGATGACTGGTGTGAGTCGTTTCGGCGAAGCTAGGCCAAATTCTGGTTGGAGCTACAGCAAAGAGGAAGGCTTACGCGTGGACGAATTCGCCACTCGTAACTTTGATTATTTGATCAACGCACACGATTCCGTGCCCGGGTACGAAGTCGCGGACGTCGTGCATGCATACGCGGGCTTACGACTCGATTTGAAATCTCTGCCCAAGGTGCTCGTCATTCGTACGCGACCAGAAATTTACATTCATCGCAGACTCGTCCAAGCGGCCATAGAGACGGACAATGATTAGCCTAGCAATGTCGCTATATTTCATTTGCAACAAACAATGCGTTTCCTTTTAGTTAATATCTATCGCGATGTCGGTCGTAGTGATCGCGTCTGTCGTCGTCTCGGCGAGAGTATCTATCGTCCCTGCGATACCTGTCGTCGCGTCTACCGTAGGGCTCGTGGCGTCGATCTCTACTGCCGCCTCTGTAACCGCTTCGATCGCGAGAACGAGAACGAGAGCGGTATCGTCTGTCTCGGTCGCGAGAGCGAGAGCGCGGGGGAGATCTAGAGCGTCTACCGCCCCCGCCGCTTCCTCTGCGACGTTCGTCATCCGCCGCACGCGGCGAATCCAAACCAGCGTCTTCGTACTTTTTGAGGCGCTCCGCCAACTCGTCCCGCAACTCGCGTATGTGCTTCCAACCTTGATACTGTTTGCCGATGAAGTGCTCCTGACGACGCTCCGCCGTGTCCGTATTCATCAGCAACGTTCCACTGATGGGACAAGGCTCGGTCAGTCGGTAGCCATCCAAACTCTCCAACTTTGCTTGGACTTCATCCGCGCGCTTCTTAAAGGTTTCAATCTGCGCAAACTCTGCCTCTGCGCCATCGACATCACCCTCCTCACCGAGTTTTTCTGCTTTTTCCGCGCTTTCATCCATTTTTCGGCGCAACAACGCGAGCATGTCCGCGTCCGCGCTCACGGCAGCCTTCTCCGTCGCAGCATCTCTCTCTTCTTTAGCCCTAATCATCCCACGCTCGATTCGCTTGTCGCACTCGCGAATCATTTTATCCAGAACGTCTTTCGTCATTCTCTCGTAACCTAGTTTGGCTTTCTCCTCGCTCGGCGCTGCTTCAAACGCCGCGCGCAAACCGTCGTCTCGCAGTTTCTCCAGCGCATCCGCGCCCACGAACCGCTGCACCTCACCGTCCGAGCGCGTGTTCTTAAAGCACGTCACGTCCAAGCCACAGAGGTAGTATTTACACACCTCCGGATCCTGCGTCGCGCGATCGTTCGTTCGTTCGTTCGTTCGTCAGTCAGTCATCGAGGTGTCTAACAGAAGAAACTCTCTTCCTTCTTTTTCGATTCCTCCTAAGCAACGAACAGTCGGCGGTGCAACGCGTCGACGCACCGAAAATTGCCGGTTGCGACCGGTTCGCTGATCGAGCGGAACATCGCGTTCGGTGCCCATGAGCTCGTCGAGCATCGCTCGCATCGCGTCCGCCATGGCTGCGCCTTTCTTCTCCTTCGAGTCTGACACTGAAGCTTGGTGAGTGCGCGAGCCGACGACGGATTTCATTGGTACATCAACTACAACAATCGGTGAATGGGCTAATTCTAAAATGGATGACGCCGCGCGAGCGAAGCGTCGAGTGTGTGAAACGCTACTAGGCCGCGCTGCGGAATCTATCAATCGATGGCAAGGATTCTCCGCGGCCTCTATTTGCCACGCCTTTGGCGATGGACCATAACTGTTCAGAGTTTGAGTTCGCGGTCGCCTTGGCGAGTTCTAGCGCGGTTCTCGAACGGGTTTTCGGTGCTGTGATTTTCGGCTTCGACACCGTCCTAGGTCGTCGCGGTGGTTCGTCGCGGATGAACGCGTCAGGCGGCTCGCCGCCGCAGAACGCTAAAACCAAAGCGTCCGCTTCGCTCACGCCAACAGACATCAAATCCTCTTTCGAACACTCTCGCGCCACGCTTACATCGAGGAGATCTTCCTTGACGTACAGCGACTCAAAGTACCGCTCCATACCTATCCTCTTGAGCCAATCGTGAATGTCCTCCGTGCTGAGAATAGCTCGGCGCTCAACTTTAAACTCGACGTCAACATCTTCTTTTTCTTTTTCTTTGCTCGTCTCGGCGTCGGCGACACGTTTTCGACGACACGCGTCTATTTGATCGACCAACATGAAAAGTTTATCATCCAAGTCGTCGTCTAGTTCATCGTCTCCGTCCCCGTCGTCTCGTTCGTTGTCTTCATCATCTAGTTGCGTTAACACGGCTTCACACTCCTCTGCGTGTCTCTCCCGATCCATCAACGGCGCGTGGGTCAAATCGAGACCGCACGTCGGGCACACGACAGACTCAAACGCCCCGAACCGCCAAGGGGCGGAGATGGCGGCTCGACGACTCTCAGACATGAGTCACCATCTGAGTACAACGGTTACGTGAAAGCGCTTTTTCTCAATACCAGATGCCGACGAAAAAGCCGTGTAAAACTGCTTGAAGAGGCCCGCCTCCGACCAATAATCGCGTCCCGGTTTCATCCCAAGCGTGTGTGAGTATCGCTGGAACCAAATACTCGGAAAATTGTGAATCGTGATACAGCGTTTCATCGTTGAGTTGGACGCACGGATCCATGTTGTACAACTGATGGATTCCGCCGTACAGAGGCTCTTCCAGATAGCGGCGCATTCGTTCTTCGTAAAAGCTAATCAAGCCACGCCCTCCACCAACGGTGAGGAGATTGGATGGTCCGTCGAAGGATAAAGAGCGAACAGAATTTACGTCGTCGTACGGCAACGGAACGGACGCATACAGCGTGCGCTGTCTAAAATCAGCAAAGCCAATGTGCGAGCGCGAACCTACCGCAACTATTTGCCCATTTGTCGCCATGCACGCAGTTTCGAGATAACCTCGACACCGGTATCCCTGATTGATGAGCTGGAGAGTTGAGGCGTCCAATTGATGGATCAATCCCGTCGACGATGCGGTCGCTATTTGTTTCGTGGGCAATCGATCCACCACTTTCACGCTGCGTATGCGATCAGAGAAATGCGTGCACGATGCCAATGGTGCAATCGAAACGCTAGGCGCTATGACGCTCGCGCTCGCGCCTGATGTGCTGTATGGAAGGCTCCAGAGCTTCACGGTGCCATCTCGAGAGCACGACACGAGATCGTCTCTGCTCACGAAATCCATTCCGAAAACCACATCTGTGTGTCCTTTCAGAGCCAACTTTGGCGTCAAGACGCCATCAACTCTCGCAAATGCGATAATGTCGTGCCCAGGACCTCCGCTCGAAACGATGTGTTCGCGCGTGACATTTGTCAATACGGCGTGCCCGCCGCCTCTACGTATCTCCGGCGGCGGTTGCGCAGCCACCGTCCCGTGCCCTTCGTGACCAGAAAGGATCGGTGGAAAGTAATTCAAACCCCACCAATGTCTCGGACGCGCAGAATTTTCTTTGATTGACCCGAGGGCCACCTCGCGAAATCTCGTGCCGCCGCATCGGCCTAGTCGGTCCAGTTCAATCTCAAACAATTTATTATCCTTCGTACTGATCATCGCCTTGTCCACCGACAACCAACACGACCCGAACACTTTATCGCATCCTCGCACCGCATCTGCACCGCTCACATCGTCCAAATCACGAAAGTCACGCAACGCCAACGCTCGAGCGGCGTCCGACGCCGTCGCGCGCCGAGAATCCCAACATTTCCATCCACGTCCCATCTCACGCGCACCACAGCCGCGGTACCCCACAATCGCATCCGTCCGTCTCGCCCGCGCTCGAAGATCCATCTCGCGCGTCGCCATCCTCCTTGGTCGTCAATCGATCGATCTAATTCGTACACACGATGACGACGACGACGACGACAATGTCACAAATTTTTGTATCGAACGAACGCACGCGTCCTCGCGCGTCCTCGCGCGCGCGAATCCGCCACGACGGACGCGACCGAACGATGAAGAAAATTTTTTAATCGACAATGTATCGCTCAGGACGGTCGATTTTGCGTCGCGCGCGGTTGCGCGAGGCGGCGAATGTGGTTCGGTGCGTTATTCCTAGCCTCGTTTGTTGCAAACGAACACTCATCATGACGACGGCGCTGACGGTGCGATAGGACGGACGGAAGGCAACCCGACGATGAAGAGACGCGCAGACGACGAAACCGACGCCGACGCGTCGCTCAAGGCGAGGTCGGAACGCGCGGTGCGAGAAACGCTCGAACGAAAGCGAAGCAAAGCGCGCAAAGACGCTGATGACGGTGCGAGTGCGAACCGAGCGACGGATGTGAACGGCGACAAAGGGACGACGGCGACGTTTCCGGGCGGAATGATGACGTTTCCGGGACGCGGGGTGGATGAGGTGGCGCGGCGTTTGAACGTGCCGCTGCCGTTTCGACGCGTGACGGAAAACGAGACGGGAGCGGCTGACGGCCTCGTCGGAGCGTGTGGAGCCGAGGCGAAGACAAACGCGGACGCGAGCGATGTGGAAGAGGATGAGTGGGACGACGTGGATGAGTATGATTACGGTGCGTACGTTCCGGATGTGGAGTTGGAAGAGACGGTGAAATTGGAGGAGACTCGGGATCCGAAAGCCGTGGAGGAGGCAAACGTGGGCAGGCGTAAGAAGAAGGTTCGGAGATTGAACGACGAAGAGAGAACGGCGTTGTTGGCGACGCATCACGCGCACGTCTTGTGTTTAGTAGCTAGAGGTCGCATAGTGCGGTCCGCGTCATCGAGCGCATTGCTCAGAGCGCTTCTGGTCTCCTGCGTACCGAGAAATTTGGTCGATGCGTGCGCTACGAAATCGTCGACGGTGGAGGCGAGTTCTTTAGCCATGCTCGCAGATTGGTTCTCGAACGCCGTGGCGCCTCCGATATCGATTGATGATGATGATGATGATGATGATAACGGCAGGCGCGACGTTGTGAAGGATGCTCGTTGGCGTCGACGCGAGTTTGGCAAGGCGATGTGCCGCGCCGGAAAGTCGACGTGCGGCGGCGTAGTTGGTGTTGCCTCTCGTCTCTCTAGGGTGTGGTCACAACGCGGCCGAATGGCGATGTCGGAAGAGGAAAGTTGTGCAATTTTCGCGTCTTTGTGTCAAGGCCTCGGGATGGTTTGCCGGCTCGTGTCTTCGTTAGAGCCAGTGCCGATTCGAGCGAGCGCGTCGCGGCTCGAAGCCATGGGCGTGGTGAAATCTTCACGTCTTCCGCAGGTGCAACCTCTCGTGGCAGACGGTTTCGTCAGGCACTGGTGCGAAGTACTTTGCGCTCGGCATGGTTTGGAACCGGACGCGAAGGGTAACGCGCGCTGGGTGAGCGTCGTACCATCAAAATCAGGCTCTGTTGACGCTCCCGAAATCATCTTTGGAACAAGAAAACGTGGAACCACGGCTGACGCTGGCTCATCCATGCCGTACGTGCTCGCATTTTATAGCGATTCAGGCGCTCGTGATGTGACGCGAAAGTATGCAATCGCTTTTTCACAAGCATTGCATCACCGCACCCCCGATTGGAAATGGTGGGAAAAAGTTACAAAGCATGTCGAAATGCTGCATCAGAATGGCGTTGCAAGAGACGCGTCACCAGAGCTTAGAAAATTGATCGAAGCCGCCGATGCGGCGGAATTATTTGAAATGGATACACGGAGTTCCAAGGAGCGCGTGCCGGGAACCATGACTGAGATAAAGAATCACCCGCTCTGGGCCGTCGAGCGCTTTCTGACAAAATCGCAGTGCATACATCCTCGGCATCCAGTGAAAGGTTTGATTGCCGGAGAGCCCGTCTTCCCGCGATCGTGCGTCAAAGAGTTGAAGAGCGCCGAGCGTTGGAAGAGCGAGTGTAGACGCCGCGTGTTAGATGAGCTGTTGGAGTCACCTGTGCGAAAAATTCATAGCAGAGCGTCGCAGGCTCGCATCAAAGCTTTGACTCGCGCTCGAGACGGTTGGTTCATGACGCAAGCCGAGGGCTCCAGAGAGCGCTTAGAATCTGAAGAGTGGAGAATTGAAATGGCTTCTCGAGACGATTGCCCGGCTGATCCTGCGCGAATGTCTGGAGACATTGCTTTGTACGGCGAATGGCAAACAGAGCCATGGACTCCTCCCGCCGCCGTAGGCGGTCTCGTCCCCAAAAATGATAGAGGCAACGTCGACTTGTACGGGAATGCGTTGCCGCCTCCAGGTACTGTACACATTAATCTACCGAGAATATACAAGACGGCAAAGATGATGCAGATTGATTATGCGCCCGCACTCGTAGGCTTTGAGTACAAGGCAGGTGGTAAAACGCTTCCCGTTTTCAATGGCATTGTCGTTTGCGAAGAGTTCAAGAACGAGTTACTTAAGAGACACGAAGAAGTCGAAGAGGCTCGCAAAGCTGCCATCGAAGCCAAAATGTACAGAGAATCTTGCCTCAAGTGGCGTTTACTTCTCGGAGCAATTTGGACTCGCAGACGTCTGCGCGACGAATTCCAAAAGGACGCTCAACCTGAACTCGATCCCACTGCCGCTCGTATAGCCGCCGCAAAGAAATTGAACGAAGCATCCAAAGCAAACGACGATGCTCCTAGCCAACCCGTCGCCGTCGAACCATTGACTCTCGGCGCTACAGCATTCGTAGAAGAATTGTAAAAGTAAATTTGCTCCTCACAAGTCAGCGACGCACGGACGATGAGCACCTCCAGAAGGAACGCTGTCGGCGAGTCCGATCCCATAAAGAGGACGTGTTCGTGCGAACCGAATGCAGGCGGCACAGTCATCTCGTTTTACAAGTACGTCAAGCTCGACCGAGCGGCAGAGGTTGCGGACGAAATCGGTGCTTTCGGTGCAAAACAGCCGCCGGGAGCGCTCACTGGCAAGATTCGAGTCGCGCGGGAGGGAATAAACGCCTCTCTCGCCGCCTCGGAGCCGTCGACGATGAAGGCTTTCACGGATTTCATAGAGTCTCTCGATGCGCTGGCGCTGAAAGGAGAGGGCGCGGTTGATTACAAACCAGAGCCTGGTTGCGCTCACCTTTTTCCAAACCTGAGCGTGCGGTTTGTCGACGAGCTCTGCCCGTTCGGGGAGCGGGAACTCGGCGTCAAAGAGTCTGAAAATATCGATAGTCTCACCCCGGAGCGTTGGCACGAAGCTCTGGCGTCTAGAAAGGAGGGTGAAAGCTATGTGCTCGACGTGCGCAACTTTTACGAAAGCCGCGTCGGCTCGTTCACGGGCGCTGATCTCGCCCCGGTCCGGCGTTTTTCGCAGCTCAAGGAGTGGTTTATCGCGCGTCAGGATGTTTTGAAGGAGAAAATGGCAAAGAAGGATTTGTACATTTATTGCACGGGTGGTGTGAGATGCGAAAAAGTTGCCACGTACGTAGCGACAAAGCTTCCAGAGGAACTGCGTCCTCGCACCATTCACAAGTTGGAGGGCGGTATTGTGTCTTACGCGAAGAAAATCGACAAATCTGAGAGTTTATTCAAGGGTTCGAATTACGTCTTCGACGCTCGAGGCACTGTGCAGGTTGGACCAGAAGATGAGTTGCCGAAGACGGCTTGGTGCGACGGCTGCGGCCATGCATCCAGTCGACTTGGAAAATGTTCCGGACGACTCTGTCACTACGTCCTCATCGCGTGCGATGCGTGCGAAACTGAGGGTATTTTTTGTTGCGGCGCGTGTCGAGGGCAGACCGAACGCTCGCAGGGTGAAGAGAAATTTAAGAGGCGACCGTGCGACTGCGATTGCTTCGAAAGCCGCGAGAGGAGATGCAAACCTTTTTCCTTGGAGTGATGTTTCGGTATGAAAACACATACAAACAAATTTTTTTAGCTTAGATAGATAGGAGTGGGTGTGGTTCGCGATGTAATAGTATAGCTTAGACGGCGATGACAGGAGAGGTGATCACAGTGCCGACGCCAGTATCCGTCAGGATTTCCAAAAGCAACGAGTGCTTAGCGCGACCGTCAATAATGTGCGCGCTCTTCACGCCTTTCGAGATTGAACTCATGCAGCACTCAACCTTGGGAATCATACCACCCGCGATGACACCCTTCTCGATGGCTTCCGTCGTCTCATCCATTGTCAACTCGCGGATGAGCGTGGAAGGATCATCCTTGTCGGTGCACACGCCAGGAACATCCGTCATGAGAATGAGCTTCTCGGCGCCAAGCTTAGCCGCAATCGCACCTGCCGCGGTGTCCGCGTTCACATTGAGCGCTTGACCGCTCGCATCCATGGCAACCGTAGCGACTACCGGGATGTACCCAGCCTCAACGAGGTTGTGGATGAGCGTCGTGTCGACCGACGTCACCTTGCCCACAAATCCGAGTTCTTCGCTCTTGACGACGCCGCGCAAAAGGTTACCATCCTTACCACAAATACCGACCGCCTTTCCACCCGCGGTGGAGATGAGACTAACGATACTTTTGTTCACCTTACCCGTCAGCACCTGCTCGACAATCTCCATCGTCGCCGCGTCGGTGACTCGCAACCCATTCAAAAACTTGTGCTCGATGCCAACCTTGTCCAACATCGCGTTAATCTCCGGACCACCACCGTGCACGAGCACGGGTCGAATTCCCACAGTGCTCAGCAACACAATATCACGAATTACCGCCGCCTTGAGTTCGTCGCTCTTCATAGCCGCCCCACCGTACTTGACGACGACGGTTTGCCCCGCGAAACGCTGCAAATACGGCAACGCTTCAGACAAAACCTTCACCCGCGTTTGGTTTTCGGCATCCGTGCTCGCCCGAACGACGACGGCACCCTATCGAGACGATGATAAAATCAAACGAACACGCGAACGCGCGTCAGTCATCACGCTCTCGCGCTCTCACCCCTCTCTCTCCGCCCATCGCGCCCTCGACGTCTCGACTCAAACCGGTGGTCGACCACACACACACACACGAGACACGATCGACGCGTCGCTTCCCTCAACCGCGAACCGAACCGAACCGCGCGCGTCCCGCCCGTCGCCGCACCGCGCGCGCGCAAAATTCGCAAAACATCATTTATTTCCCACGCATTCATCCATCCTTCGTCGGCCGGCGCACCTTTCTCCCGCGTCGCTCGACGCGGCGACGCGACGTCGGCGCGCGCGCCGGTGCTCGAGCGCACGCCGACGCGTTCAAAGTCACGGAAGTCATCATCATCATCGTCCCGTCGAGACGCGTTCCGAGCGTCGATTCGAACCCGATCGCGGCGTTCGCGGCGGAGGAGTTTTTCTTTCGCTCCTTTAAGTCGTCTCGCGCGCGTCGTTCCCGTCGCCGCGCGCGTCGTCGTCCGTCGTCGTCGTCTGAAGGATGCCGCGCCCGAAAAAGCGATGAAAAATAAATGTCTGAAAAAGTCGTCACACCCCGACGCGTCGTCCGTCGGCCCACGACGATGGGGCGCGAGACGGGCGTCGACGCGCCGTCCATCGAACTCGACGCGTACATCGATGCGCTGAATTTTTCTTCGTCGTCTCGCGGGAAGGATGCGTCGACGTCGGCGCGCGCGAACGTTCGCGTGTTTCGGTGGAGCGGCTCCCCGCGCGTCTTCCTCTTGGCATTCAGCGATGCGGCGTCGCAGCGACGCGCGCTCGGACGGGTGTCGATGCACCTGGAGGATCCCGAACATCGCGGGTCCATTCCCGCGGCCCTTCCATGCGGGGCCCGGGGCGGGGTGGCGAATTACAGCGGACACAACGCGCGGGTGAGGTCGGTGTGCGAGTTTTTCAACTCGGTGCGCGACGCCGACGACGCCGAGCTTTGGGAGGACGAACGGATGATGATGGAGGCGTTGACCGCGGCGAGATTGGTGCGCAAGGAAAAAGATGGAAAGTACACCGATGTGTCGCGCGCGAGCGGTGGTAACGGCGCGAAAGGGGCTTGGGAGTGCGAGTGGTATCAATTCGACGAGTCGACGCCGCGAAACGAAGCGTGCGTCCTCGCCGTGTGCGCGAGCGGCGACGTTCGAGAGGTTCGGGACGCGCTTTTACACGAAGCGATGCACGGGTTGTGGTACGCGCGAGCGGATTTCGCAGAGTGGTGCTACGGTTTTTATCGAAGCGAGGCGTTGAGCGACGAGGAGCGGGGAGTTTGGGTCGAGTTTCTCAGAGAGTTGAGGTACGACGTTTCGGATGAAGAAGTCGTCGTCAACGAGTTTCAGGCGTACATGGCCACAGAGCGACAGCTCTTCGGTCCCGACGCCAAGGGAAGCACCGGCGGCGGAGGCGGTGGTAATAATAAGAGGAATAGTTCCGCGTCGTCAAAGTCAAACGCCATCGACGCGTTGACGCGCATGCAAGAAAAGTTTGCCGCCGCCGCCAAGAGGGACGCCGTCGCCGGGGCGCCCAGCGTCGGTTCGCTTCGCGTCGTGTGGGAAACCGTCTAGCCGTGATTATTTCTAAATCTCAGTTAAACTCTCGTCGTTATTGTCGTTATTGTCGTCGTTATTGTCGTTGTAAAGTTGGTGTAGATTACAAACATACCGGCGTAATGGTACACGACGCGTACGCGCGTCTCGTCGTCCGTAGCCGGCGACGAGAAAGAATAAAAGGAAATGAAAGAATGGTTTCGTGCGACGGTCACACCGCACACGACCCGGCGTACGCGTTCGGTCCCCACGACGGCCGGGACGACATCCCTCCCGAAACCCGCCTCGCCCCTCGCGCGTCCTCCGCTTCGAGCGCCAACCCGCCCGCTCCGACGCCGTCCTCCTCGTCCAACCCCCCGGAGTAATCCTCGCCGTACGCCACCTCGCGCTCATCGATCGTCCGCGGAACAATCTTAGACATTCTCACCCGCGCACTGAAGGAATCCTCCGCCTCGTCGTAGGCGTACCCGTCCAATCGAAGGTGCGCCGGCGGGTTGTACCCGCGCAAGCCCCATCGCGAACGCGATGCGTCCTCGCTGTCGCCCGCCTTTTCGTTCTCGTTCCCAAGGCTCGGTCGTCCGTTCGCGCCGCACGCGCCGTTGTATTCGCTCGCGTAGTACGAATCCGTTCGTGGCATGGAGGTCTCGAGCGGGGTTCGCGCGTCGTTCGTCTTCCGGCTCTCCATTTAAATCAAATCAATCACACGTGGCACCGCGCTAGGGGCTCTTTTGCGCTTTTTCCAATGAAGGATTGAATGAATGAATGAATGCGCTTTGTTCAAGAAGAAGAAGCGCTAAAGCGAACGCACGAACGGACGACAAAGACGACGAATACAACCAGTCAAAGTCAAACGCGTCGGTATCTCCCGCCGTCGACGGACGGACGTAAAACGCGTTCGTTTCATTTCATTAAACGAAACGTCACCCCTGTTGTTGTGCTGCTGAGTCATCCATCCATCCATTCCATCAAAATCTAAGATCTCACACTGTTTACACACATGAATAATAGATCTATCCAAATCCGATCGCGTTCGACGCGGTAAACGCGCGGCTGTCGACGCGTCTTCGCAGAATCCGATTCGGTTCGAGGTTCGACAAGAAAAATAAATAAGTATATGGCAGTATTACTATTTTAGATATGGTATTCTGAGTGATAGTATCATGAGATAGAGATCCATGTAGTCGAGTGATCGTCTTCTCGCGGGTCGAATTTCGGTGCACCGCGGACCCCGACGTCGTCGTCGTCAGTGTCTGTCGTCACAGTGTCGTCGTCCGCGTTCGCGTCCGCGCGTTGCGATGGCGGCGGTTACGACGGGGATGGCGACGGGGATGGCGACGAAGGGACGGACGGAGGGGGACGATGGGAACGAATTGGAGATTTTAATGATTAAAAATCTGTTGCGCGAGGCAGAGGGAGGAGGACGAAGAGACGACGACGACGAGGAAGACGACGACGAGGACGACGAGGACGAGGACGAGGAGGACGACGGGGAGATTCGGGTGAAGATGGAAGAGTACGCGAACGCGTGGGAGAGACGCGCGAGGGTTTTGGTGGGGAGGTTGAGACGCGCGCGAGGACGCTGCGCGCGAGACGTCCGAGGACGACCGTCGTCGTCCGCGAAGGACGACGACGACGACGATTCGGCGGTGGAGACGGCGGTTCGAGCGAGCGAAGACATTTTGAAATCGTTTCATCGTCGCGATGGCGTCGATGGAGGAGAGGGTGCGGAGGAATCGTCGTCGGCGTCGTCGTCGCTTGAAGGCGAGGACGTCGAGCGAGCGCGTCGGTTGGCGGAGCTCGCGAGCGCGTGGAAAGACGCTCGAGTAGCGTTGAAAGACGCGCGGGCGAAGAGAGAAGCCGAGGAGAGAGACGCGGCGTTGAGTCGGGCGGAAATGGAGGTGCGAGATGCGTTGAAGACGTCGGATTTCGCGCGAGCGGCGAGAGGTACGCGAGCGGCGTTGGACGTCTTCGCGCGACGCGACGCGGACGCCGAGGATGCGGATTCGGTGCGCGCGCGCGCCGAGGGCGTCGCGACCGCGTTTCGTCAGCGCATCGAACGCGAGGCGCGGGAGAGTTTTGTCGTCGATCGGCACGAGAAATCCATCGGTATCGACGCGAAACGGTTCGCGCAGTCGTGCGAACACTTGCACTTTGTGGGACCGGATGAGACGCGCGAGCGGTTGCGCCAGACTTCAATCGCCCTCGTCGAAGAGTTTTTAGAGCCGATGATTCTCGCCGGGGCGACGGAGACGGTTCGCGTCGTCGCCGATGAGTCATGTTTACGTTACGATACGGCGACGCGAACGACCACCATCGATGGCGCCGAAGATGAGAGCGCCCAGGCGGCGCTCGAGGACGCGTTGCGGTGGCTTCGCGCAAAGTTGCCGAATGATTCAGTCGCCGACGCGATTGGACGCGAAGCCTGGCCGCGCGTCGCCTCGGCGTGCGTCGCCGCGTGGCTTTCCGAAGGCACGGATGAGCGCGCGGTTGATCGGACGTGCGCTGTCGAAGCCGTGGCGTCGAGTTGTGGGTTTGTCCCACCGCCCCCGGACGGTTTGGCGTCGTACGCGGGCGGCGCGCTCGGTCCGCTCGAAGCCAAAGCGCTGGCGACGGAGATGAGCCAAGCGGAGACTCGACGCGCCGAAGTGCTCGCTCGGGCGAGAGAGCTCGCGATGAGTGATGATGCATCGCTCGTGCGAACGGCGGCGAACGAGCACGGCGGCGAACGACGATTCGGTGTCGGTCTCGGAACGGGTGATGAGACGGGCGCGTCGCGCAGAGAAACGCTTTTCGATTGCGCCCCGTGTACGGTGAGCGCGGCGGCGGATGCGTTGACTGAACACGTCGATCGGGTGCTCGAGTCGGCGTGCGAGCTCGGTCCACACGCGCATCGCGCGTCGGCAAACTTGGCTGCCGCGGCGGCGGATTGCTTGGATCTCTTCCGCGCGTGCGTCACCGCAACGCGAGCCGAGCGGTTGCGTTCGATTCACACGTCATCCGTCGTGTTTTACAACGATTGTCATCACCTCGCCAATCGCTTTTGCGCGAGCGTTTACGCGCGAGGTCCGGCGCTGAAGCGACAGATTGGACGCGAACCCGCACTGCTGTGGCCCGTCGAGCCGCTGCGAGCGCTCGGAGACGCCACGCGATCGGACGCGAACGAGCGAGCGCTCGGGGAGCTTCACGCGGCGCTCGACGTGGCTGATGGATTTCTTCGATCTGGCGAAGCCCAAGTCAAGACGAACATTGCCAAGTCGATCGCGCGAGCTCGACACGTCATTCATCGCGCGGGTACGGTGAGCATGTACGCTTTGCCGCACCCGCTAGGCACGCAGGATGCCGCCGAGCTGGCGCTTCATTACGCCCGTCGCGTCGCGCTCGAAGTTTTGTCAATCGAAGACATCTCCGTCGAAGAATCTGAAGCGTTGACCGAGCTCCTCGGCGCCGCCTTCGCGACGGACGGGCTTGTCGGCGCAAAGGGTGACACCGCGGCTTCGCGCGCGCTCGTCGATGCCGTGGGCACGGAGTGGTTCAAAGCGAGAGAGCTCGGGTTGATGCTCAGCGCGCCGCTTCGAGACATCACCGCCGACTGGGAGCAAGGACGCTCGCGAGCGCTCGGGTTCACAGCGGAGGAACTGCGCGGGTTAATCGGCGCCTTGTTCAGCGAGACGAGTCTTCGCGCCGAGTGTTTGGGGCGAATTCAATAGCACCGTAGAAATGATTGTTAGATACACAATCAGAATGTAATAGCACAGATTTGTAGACGTCGACTTTTTATTTGCTCACAATTTTCATCACAACGACGCGGCGACAATTCCAAAAACACGATTGGTGGTCAAGACGAGACAAGTCTTCTAAACGCGGTGGTGCTAGCGGTTGATTTCGTAATTTAACGCGCGCTCGGCACGCGGCCGACAGCCTTGTAGTGGATCGCCGAGGCGTTGCAAATCTTCACAAAGTCAGCCCCCTTGAGACTGGCGCCGCCGACGAGAAAGCCGTCAATGTCGGAAAGCTTGGCGATTTGCTCGCAGTTGTCGGCGTTCACCGAACCGCCGTACTGGATGCGCGTCGCCATGGACACTTCCTCGCTGACGTTATCCGCGAGCCACTTGCGAATGGACGCGTGAACCTCTTGCACTTGATCCGGAGTGGCCACCTTACCCGTACCGATGGCCCAAATCGGTTCGTACGCGATGACCACGTTCGAACCCCAGCTCGAGTGTTCCTTATCGTCAATCTCGTCCGCCACGGCGCGAAGTTGATCAAAGATGACCGACATCGTCTCACCAGCCTCGCGCTCTTCCAGGCTTTCGCCCACGCACACGATGACGTTCAACCCGTGAAATCTCGCGTGCGCCACCTTTTTCCCCACAAACTCATTCGATTCGTTATGCGGCGCCGCTCGTCTTTCGCTGTGTCCAAGAATCACCCACGGCACGCCCAAATCCTCCAACATCTCCGCGCTCACCTCCCCGGTAAACGCCCCGGTATCGCTGTCGTAATGGTGCGTCGGGTCCACCAAGCCCGGCTCGACCCAGCAGTTTTGCGCCGCCACCTCGTACGGCGCCCCCAACGCCTCCATCGCCTCATCGATGAACAAAAACGGCGGCGCCACCACCACATCGACGTTTCCCCCGACGTCCCCAGACTTCAGCTCCTCCAACAGCGCTTTCACCGACGCATCGGTGCCGTTACACTTCCAGTTTCCACCCACTATGAACTTGCCCGTGCCCGCGTTCGCGGGCATCCACGTCCCTCGTTTCTTCGGGTTCGTCGTCGTCGTCGTCGTCCTTCGCGGCGCCGTTCGTCCCGCGATGGAACCCATCGTCGTCGTCGTCATCGTCGTCGTCGTCGTCGTCGTCGTCGTTTCGTCGCGCGTCCGTCACTCGCGTTCGTCGCCCGTTTTATCCACATCGTCGTCCATGATCGATCCATCCATCCATCCATCCGAGTCAGAGTCGGTTACACACACGCATAACATTGAAAAAACACCCATCAATGTAGAAGTGGACCGATGTCTGTGACCCTGGACACGTGAATCGACGGTTCATGAATCGTCGTTGTCTCCCAAGTGGTAGAACGAGCGGGTCGGGCGGTCGGGTCGATCGAAACGGCGCGCGAGAGAGAGAGAGCGCGAGCGCGAGCGCGAGAGAGAGAGACCCGATGGTTGATGAGACGAAAATACATGGGTGTGTAGTGGATTAATAAACAAAACAGAAGCCTACGGAGGAAGGGAACGAACGCGGCTACGCGCCCGCCCGCCGCCGAGCGGCGTCCGAACCGCGCGTTCATAGCGCGTCGGGACACTCCTTCTTGATGCTCTCCCGCACGCTCTGGCACAAGTCGGCGGATAAACAGGATTTATCCACGCCGTCGAGTTTATCGCACATTCGCATGTCTAAGAGATCCATGACGTTGGATTCCACGTCGGCGCCGCACGCGTTCAAGCACTCGACGTCGTCCGCGGGACCGGGCGGCGTCGCCGGGTCCGCCTCCTTGACGCCGTCGTCGGTCTCCGCCGGGAGGACGGTTCCGAGCGTGGATACTTTTCCACCGCGCGAGGCGTTGACCACGGCGCCGCACGCCACGAGCGCACCGACCGCGACCGCGAGGCTGATCACTCGGAATTTTTGGTCTCTTCTTCGGTGAAAAGTCTCGGTCGACGGCGTGAACGCGCCCGCGCCCTCCGCGGTGGACTCGCAGTCTCGGGGCGCGGCACCGTACGCTCGCATCGCGTCGTCGTCGTCACCCGTTCGATCGGTTTCCAGAGCTCTGTTTTTCGAGGACGATCGCGGACGCGCTCGCGAGTGCGGACTCCGGCGTGTGTAACACCATTTTTCAACGCGTTTTCAACGCGCGATCGCCCGCATTGTCAGACGGCCCAGCGACGGACGAACGACGCGTGCGAAACATGGATGCGTCGACGCCGTTGCTAAAGTCGTCGAGGGACAAGGCGTCTCGCGCGTCTCGCGCCTGGGTCACCGTCGGCGGTGGCGTAGGCGTCGGCATCGTGGGATTGCTCGCGTTCGGTCGGTTGCGCGAAGGATTGGGGACAAGCGGAGGGCAATGGCGCCCGGGGCACGGTCACCCGTTGCTCGCGCCGAAACCGACGCCGAGTCAGCAACACATGACGCGCACGTTCACGCTGCACACGCAGTGCATGGACAGAGAGACCAAACTGGGGATGGCGGAGTTCTTTTACACGGGCGCGCCCGAGGGCTACCTCGTGCGCCACAACTACGGGTCGACCTCCTTTTTCGAACACCATGACGCGCTGCAGATGGAACGCGTCGTCTTGGACAGCGAAGAACGCGCGTGGCGCGTGACGACGAACGACGTAAACTTTGAGTATGGCTTTGCGTTTCGCAACCCGGTGACGGGGAAATGGAGAAAGGAGATTGGCTCTTACAACTCACCGCTCGCCAAGCAGCCGTGCATTCAGAAGTACGGCAAGTACTTTAACCGCGTGGCCACCCTGGAAAAGACAGCAGACATCCATTACGTCTACGGATTGTGCAATACGACGTGCCCCGAGGGCTTTGTCGAGACTCAATGGGTCGATCAGCCGCTCTCTGACGACGTGCCGGTGGGCGCGGAGGAGCAAGGTCTCGATTTAGGGGAAGGCGACGATGCCCGCCTCATCACCATTCGCACTGCTTTACCGCTCAAATCTGATGGATACGGTCCTTCTGGGCGCGCCTTGGTGCAACGCGATAAACGCTTCGCGGAAACTGAGGATGTTTCTCGTTGGATTATGGCCATTGTCGATCCGTATCCAGCGAGCGAGATGAAGCTCGCAATGTTGGAGGTTGTCAAAAGCTCCACTGACCGCCTGTCAGTTCGTCAAATCGCCTCGAAACGCTATAGTTTTGGTCACACTTGCTCAAGGACGGAGTGCTCCGTCGCAAAGTACGATGTGAGCGCCATTTGGCACGATCACGATTTGAGTTCTTTCTCTTACAACTTTTGGGCGACAAAACTGCAGTATACCATCGCTCGAAAAGGTGACACAAAGGTACCGTCTTTCGAGCACGCGTTCCCCGATAGCGCGTTCATCTCAACCACAAACGTTTGGACGATGAAGAGCGCTGGCACGTGGGGCAGGGATATCGACGTTCGACGCGTCGTGTTCACGTCGGCGGGCGTGTGCGGCTCCGCGTGGTCAGGACGATGTTTACGAATGGGTGCGGTTGAACGCGCGTACTTCGAGCCGCACACAGCGACTGAAGCCCACTGGATCGCCACTCTCGACGGCGGCGGTGAAGGCGCCATGGCTATGATCAAAGTGTACACCGACGCCGCCGGCAACTTGCTCGCCAAGGTTACGGCGGGTCGAGTAGGCTCTCAGTGCACAAACCCAGCGAAAATCAACAATTCCATCCAGTTGACCGCCTGGCTTCGACAGTGGGACAAACTCCAGTGCACCATCCCTCTGCAAACGCGTTGGGACGACGCCACCGTCAGGACGGTGAAGAACAGCGCGACGGATAACAGAGTCATCGGCGTCGGCGCGTTGGCCTACCTCCTCGCCCCGGAGATGACGGCGTCTCTCGCCGCCTCTTTCGACGACCCGTCGTCGCCGTCGAGATAACGGGCTCTCGCGCCGTCTCTCTCGGCGCCCCGTCGGCGTCCCGTCGTCGGCACCACCCGACCGACCGACCGACCGACCCGTTCGTGCTTTTCCACACGCGCGCACTCGTGTATGTGCATATATACTTCTAAAACCCCCTTGAATGCGTGTTTTAAATAACTACAATCAGGGTATGTAAATCAATGTAGAGCACCGATCGGTCGTTATCCGGTCGTCACCCATACTCCAACGGGACACGTCACACACACGCGCGCGACGACGACGACGACGACGACGATACGATGATGCGGGCGGTTGTTCGAGCGGCGGCGCGACGCGCGACGGTCATGCGACCGAGCGCGGCGGCGGTGTCGCAACAGAAATCTTACTCGGTGCGTGCGCGACGCGGGACGACGAAGATTATGATATGAAATCGATCGATCCGACGGGACGATGACTGACGAGGGGTGGTTCAATGTTGATTTATTTTTGATTCCCTTAGGCGGCGGTTCCGCAAGGCGCGAGCGCCGTGAGCAACGCGGACGAGTACGCGAAGATTAAGGCGACGCATCCGCACGTCAAGGTACGCGTTCAGACACGTCGCGCGCGATTCGATGACGACGATGAGGAGAAAGCGAGAGGACGCGGACGCGCGCGCGTCAGGGGGGCTGACCGAAAGCGGGAAGGACGCGGGAAGGACGCGCGGACGCGAGGACGAGGACGAGGGAGGAGGGATGACTGACGGTGGGAGGATGGCGACGATTTGTTTACGCGCGCAAACAGTGGCCGGAGATTATCAACGCCTCGATCGATGAGGTGGATCCGGAAGTGGCGGAGATCATCGAGCGGGAAAAGGCGAGACAGTGGAAGGGGCTCGAGCTCATTCCGTCTGAAAACTTTGTCTCCAAGTCTGTGATGGATGCCGTGGGTTCCATCATGACTAACAAGTACTCTGAGGGATACCCGGGTGCGCGTTACTACGGTGGGAACGAGTTCATCGACATGGCGGAGAGTTTGTGCCAAAAGCGCGCGCTCGAAGCGTTTGGTTTGGACCCGGAAAAGTGGGGGGTGAACGTGCAGTCGTTGTCCGGCTCTCCCGCCAACTTCCAAGTGTACACGGCGCTCTTGCAGCCGCACGATAAGATCATGGCGCTCGATCTCCCGCACGGTGGACACTTGTCGCACGGTTACCAAACGGATACGAAGAAGATTAGCGCCACGTCCATCTTTTTCACCTCTGTGCCGTACCGCCTCGACGAGTCGACGGGTCTCATCGACTACGACGCGTGCGAAAAGACGGCGGCGCTCGTCCGCCCGAAGCTCATCGTTGCGGGTGCGTCCGCCTACGCGCGACTCTACGATTACCCGCGCATGCGTGCCATTGCGGACAAGTCGAACGCCATCTTGTTGGCTGACATGGCTCACATTTCTGGTTTGGTCGCCGCCGGCGCCGTGGCGTCTCCGTTTGACTACGCCGACGTCGTCACGACCACCACGCACAAGTCCCTCCGCGGTCCGCGTGGTGCGATGATCTTCTACCGCAAGGGTCAAAAGGGTACGGATAAGAAGGGTAACCCGATCATGTACGACCTCGAGGACAAGATCAACTTTGCCGTCTTCCCGGGTCTCCAAGGGGGGCCCCACAACCACACCATCGCCGGTCTCGCCGTCGCGCTCAAGCAAGCTGCGAGCCCGGAGTTCAAGGCTTACCAAGATCAGGTGATGAAGAACATGCAAGCGTGCGCGAAGCGCCTCCAAGAACACGGCATTAAGCTCGTCTCTGGCGGTACCGACAACCACCTTGCTTTGCTCGACTTGCGCCCGAATGGCGTCGACGGCTCTCGCGTCGAGCGCGTGTTGGAATTGGCACACATTGCGTGCAACAAGAACACTGTTCCGGGTGATGTCTCCGCCATGGTTCCAGGTGGTTTGCGCATCGGTACTCCGGCGTTGACCTCCCGTGGTTTCACCGAAAAGGACTTCGAAACTGTCGCCGACTTCATCGTCAGAGGCATTAAGATTGCCCAAGACGTCAAAGCCGCGTCCAAGGGTACCAAGCTCAAGGACTTCCGCGAAGCTCTCGAGTCCAAAGAATGGCCGGAACTCACCGCGTTGACCAAGGATGTCGAGACCTTCGCGACTCAGTTCCCGACCATTGGTTTCGAAAAGGCGTCTGGCAAGTACACTCAACAGTTGTAAACGCCACCACCGATGACGAGCCAGTGATGAGATTTCATAACCGCTCGCGAGTGTGTGCATTTTAGCGCTTCGCGCACCTCGACGTCCCTCAATACATTGTTCATTTATGTCAGCATCAGTTTCTTGAAAGTTGTAATGTACGACACAGCTTCATCGCGAATGAATATTCCGCGCCTCGAATTGAACCGACTTTGGTCCATCCGCCTCGCGCATGTCAAAGCGGCGCGTTAGAGTCTAGCAAAGACTTTATTTTAGTAGTGGCAGTGTCATAAGTGGTGATGAATGATTGTGATGTTTTATTCTTCAGTACTATGTTCATCGCATGCGTTGCTTTTTGTCTTGTCTCTCCTCTCCCCCGTGCTAAAATTTTTCAACTTAAATGTATTGCGACACCCATCTGAACCCTTCGGCGTAGCCCATGCGACGCACGACGGAGCACATGAAGACTTCGATCGGGCGCATGTTCGTGTTCTCTAAGTTCACCTTCCCCTTACCAGTGGTGTAATTGGTCAATCCCAAGCAGTGACGCAACTCTTCCTCGCTCGCCGCGTGCGGAATGTCAATCTTGTTCCCCAAAATCAAAAACGGCACGTTTCCGAGAGAATCGTCGCCAAGCAAAGAATCGAGTTCCTTCTTACTCTCCATGAATCTCTCCTTATCGACCGCGTCGACGAGGAAAACGATCGCGTCCACCTTGGCGTAGTAATCCTTCCACACGCGACGCGCGACTTCGTGCCCACCCAAATCAAACGCCTATACGCGCGATCGACGAGACAAACGTTAAACCGTCAGTACAACTAAACACCTCCGTGCCCACACCCGGCTCCTCCTCCGAGTTTGACACCACGAGCGCGTGTCATTCATTCGCCATCGACGCGTCGTCTCGTTCCCGTCGTTCACTAGTTTCCATCGCGTTCCGTCGCTCTCACCTTGAATCTGATCTGCCCAATGGACAACTCCTCGCTCGTCGGGTACTGCGTCGGCTGATGCTGCGCCAATCGCTCATCCTTGAGCATGTGCATCAGCGTCGTTTTTCCCGCGTTATCCAAACCCTATCATTCGTCGCATCACACCGTCGCGTCAGTCGTCACCGGTCGATACGCGCGCACCCACCGCCTCGAGCCCGCGGAACCACATTCGCGAGCGGAAATCAGCCGAGTCCCAATCCGGTTCTCCTTCGTCGTCGTCGTCGTCGTCGCCCGATTCGTCGCGTCATCCATCGCGACCCGTCGTACCAGGAATAAAATTTTCGCATTCTTCTGCCACAACCCGAGCGAGGCGAGGACGTCGTAGAACCAGTCGAGGAAGAACACCATGGCGCGGGAACGTCGTCGCGCTCTGGCGACGCGCGCCAGCGTCTCGGGCTTCCTCAAACGGACGCGTACGTCCCTCTAATCGGCGTTAAAAAAGCCTTCAATGCGGGTTTAAAGATCGTATCAAGTTACGTAAGTCGCCATCAAGACCCCATAGTTTAAGCTCCGAACCGGTTTTCGGGCCCCGGTCCGCCGCGGGTGCGTCTTCAGACTGCCGAACGAATGCGCGGCGTGGGCGCGACGACGACGACGACGACGGCGACGACGGCGACGACGACGACGACGGCGAGACGCGTCGTCGCGCGAAACCACCTGCGCGACCGCCGACGCGGCGCGAAGGATCGGTTCCGAAACGCGTCGAGGGCATCGGGTGAAGACGATGCGGCGTTGTTTGGGATAACGACCTCGAGCGCGGACGATGACGACGATGCCGTCGTCGTCGTCGTCGTTCCCGGGTTTTTATCGGGGGCGGAGGCGTATGAAGGGATGCGAGACGCGCTCGAACGCGAGCTGCGCGCGAAAGCGAAGGCGGGTTCGGTGGTGAAGGTGTTCGTGGCGCCGACGCGCGCGTCGGATTGGTATCCGACGCTCGGCGGGAAAGATTTTTCACGGATTGTCGATGGGATCGATGCGTGCGTCCAGCGCGCGTCGGCGTTCGCGGCGAGAGATGGAAAAGTCGTGATCGTCGGTCACAGCGCGGGGGGCTGGTTGGCGCGGCTTTGGATGGGAGGCGAGGCGTATTGCGGGAAGAGATACAGCGGCGCGAAATACGTCAAGACGCTCATCACTTTGGGCACGCCACACGCATCTGCGGAGGCGTACCCGTTCGGGCGAGTGATTGAGAAACGCGTCGGTGAGGACGACGCGGCGTTGAGCGAAAACGCGCGCGGCTCG
>JACLAB010009422.1_pt1 | contig 29403 bp, 11 predicted proteins | sample 8027921 | NCBI WGS metagenome assembly JACLAB01 (sample SAMN15725117, study PRJNA655200) | protist metagenome | isolation source: fluorescence activated cell sorting (FACS) single amplified genomes of... | place: USA: West Boothbay Harbor, Gulf of Maine | collected 2000-07-19 | reverse complement strand
GTTCTTCGGGAACTTCAGCTCCAGCTTCGCGCAAAACATTGACGAGTTCGCCAGCCCGCGCTTTGTCGTGCAGCGTGAAGAAAGTATGAGCTAACCCGGTGTTACCGGCACGACCAGTGCGACCAATTCTATGGACATAATCCTCCGTAGTGAGAGGGAACGTATAGTTGATCACGTACTCGACCTCTTTGATGTCGAGGCCTCGCGCGGCGACGTCGGTGGCGATTAAAATCCGCGACGTTCCCTTCTTGAACGCATCGACAGACTTTTCACGATCAAACTGCGACATATCGCCGTGAATACACACAGCGGGCCATTCTCGGCAAAGTCTTTGGTGCAAATTTGCACACTCCTTCTTATACAATCCGAAAATGAGCGTCCGGGGAACCTCTTTGCCTTTGCCCAAATATTGCTTCATCACACGCGCCAAGTGTTTATCCTTGTCTTGAGGCTCCACAACCTCAACGATTTGAGTGATACTATGCGATGCTTTTAAACCCTCGGCACCAATGCGCACCTTTACGGGCTCATGCATAAATTCAGACGCAAGGGTTTGCACGCTTTGCGGCCAAGTAGCGGAGAACATGACGGTTTGTCTGTCTGCACGAGTGGCGCCGGCGATAGCTCTAATCTCAGGCTCAAAGCCGAGATCGAGCATTCTATCGGCTTCGTCGAGGACTAGGATCGTAACGCGATCAAGAACAATAACCCCTTCTTCCATGAAGTCGCGAAGACGACCAGGCGTGGCAACAATTACCGCAGCGCCGCCGCCCGTTTTCAGCGCGGCTTTTTGTTCATACTTTGGTGAACCACCGTATATGCATACGCACCTCACCCCTGACGCCTCACCAGCATCGTCAAATACCTTTGCCGTTTGCTGTGCCAATTCACGTGTCGGAGCGAGAACCAAACAAATAGGATGCCCCGGTTTGCACGCCGGTTGAGATCGAATTTGTGTCAACGCCGGCATACCAAACGCGAGCGTCTTCCCCGACCCCGTGGCGGCGATACCAACCATATCATATCCACTCATAATGATCGGCCACGATTGCGCTTGAATAGGCGATGGCGTGCTGAATCCCGCCGTCACGCGCAACAACTCTTTGGAAAACCCCGCATCGGCAAACGTCGACACAGGGGCCAAGTCGGTGGACAAGCCGTCGACTTGCGTAATGGCGAGCTTTTCTCTCGCGCTCGCAGTCGCACTCGCCGACATTGACTTCAAAGAACTCGGTGGGTCATAAAACGCTCTTTGATACTTTCCACCCGTCTTTGCTAATTCCTTATCGCCTACGTTTGCGTATCCAAACACCGTCGACGCCGGTGACGCTTTGTGTGCGGCGTCCCCACCACCGTGTTTCTTCATCGCTCCACAATCGTCACCACCGTCGTCATCCGCGCGCGCGCGTTTCTTGTCTTTTTTCTCAGACTTGTCCTTCTTGTCTTTTTTGTCCTTCTTGTCTTTTTTGCTCTTCTTCATGCCGTCTGATGACCCCATCGTTCGTTCGTTCGTCGCGCTGTCGCGTGCGTCGCGCGCCGTGGCGGCGGCTCCACCAGGGAGCCGCCTTCGATCTCGAGAGTCGATCTCGCTGGAGATGGTTTCTGGTGGCGTCACACCACAAACTCGTCGTCGATGGTTGAGCGCGAACGCACGACAGCAGAGCGCGACGACGACGACGGACGACGGAGGACGACGGAGGAGGACGACGGACGACGGACGACGGACGACGGACAGCACTCGAGTCACGCCCACATTGCGATGACGGTGGTGCGACGCGCGTGAAGGGCGACGTGAAGGACGCGGGTGGGTGATTGGTGTCGCACACACACACACACACACGAAGGGACGATGGAGGTTGAGCACGATTACGACCGGGCGTTGATCGATGGCAGTCGACACGTGATGATTGCTGCGAGCATGGAGTCGTCGTCGACGACGTCGACGACGTCGTCTTCGGTCTCGAAGGAGGCGCTAGAGGAGAATACTCGAGAGGCGGTGGAGCGGTTACGAGACTCGGTGCGCGCGGCGCCGATAGATGTCGTTCGCGCGCGATTTATTGCATGCATAGTGCCTACGTTAGATGTTCTACGCCTAAGATGTCAAGCGCTGAACGTGGCGTTGGGGAAACCGCACGAGGACGCGCCTGCAAAGGTTGTGGCGAGACGCCGAGTCGCGGCGGAGCGGGCGCTCGAGACGACGCGGGCGGCGTTGGAAAAGATGATGGGTGATAGCATCGAGGAGGACGTGAGTGTGCGCATATTCAGTGCATTAGTAGGCGCGTTGTCGTTACCACGCATTGGCGCGTATGAAAGTGTGTGCGAAGAGGTGCTATTGACGCTGCGCGCGTTTTGCGCGAGCGCTCGAGGAGCAGAGGACTCGTCAACCGCCGCGTTTCAAAGCGAGCGCCTGGCACCAATGGTTGGCTTTACTATCTCTACATTACTCGCCATATCACATGAAGAAGCAAGCGCAGGGGCGCTGGGGAGTAAGTCGTTGCGATCAAGTGCCTTGCTCACGCTTGAGAGAGTAATTCATTTCATTGGCGACGCCGACGCGTTGGCGTTTTTTCTTCCGGGTGTCGTGTCTGGCTTGACGAAAGTTTTGGTAGCCGGGAGTGGTATTCGAGCGAACGAAGGCGCAGGACCAGGTGGGACCGCTAGTGATGGCGTCGAATACGCGTTGATCTCGTTATCTTTGATTTTAACGCTCGTTTTGAATGACAATTTATACGAGAGCCATCTCAGCGGTGGCGAAAACAAAACGAATAATGCGGAGACCTTACAGGACGCGTTGAAAGAGATTGTGTCTCGCTCTTCGCGTAAAGATGACGAAGTTTCGCCGCAAAAATTGCAAATATCAGTATTAAATGATCAAACGTCCACTAAAGACGTTTCCGAACGAAGTTTCAATGTTAAACGAGACGGCGAATGGTTGCGAAATACAGCGCCGCGCGTTGAAACAGCTTTACTCGCAACAATCCCACCATTTGTCAGTAGCACTCGATCATCAGTGAGATTGGCCGCGGCAAAACTAGCAGGACAAGTGCTTCAACACTGCTCTGATGTTCTCGGACTCAAGGTTCGACGCAAAATGCTTGAATGTTTGCTAACGCTCAGCGGAGATTCCTGGTCTCAAGTCTCGACGCCAGTTTTGGAAGACTTGCGGTCGCTAGATGAGCTTGGGTGCATCAACAGTGACGATTTGGAAATTCTGATCAAAGATGATTTAAGTACACTCGCGGATGTGCTTCGTCAAGGTTCTACTGCGGCTGCAGGGCATTTACAGCGGCTTTGTACTGCGCTCGAGTTCACCGGGCCGAGCCGTCTCAAGGAAATACTTTTTATCAGTCCAAGCTCGCGGCAAAGCCTGTGCTTGAACGTTGTTCAGTGTTTAGTGCTCACGTCGCACGTCTCATTAAAAGAAAGAGCCGCAAAGGCGGTGCATCTTATTGACCTCGGGGATGCCTCGGCGTCTACGGACACACTTCCAAGAGAACCGCTGCGATTGCAGTATTTTCCAGAGTCATCAATGTATAGAAAGTTTGCGACCATCTTAAGAATTCTGGGGCAAGCCACAATAGCAAAGAGTGATATACTCGTCGAGCCGCAGCTTGTGCCGATCGCGCAATCCTTTTTGGGTGCGCTCAGAGATGGATCAGAAGCAGACCATATGGGCGACGCACTCGTCATGGCTGGAGCATGGCAGAGGAATGCAACTGCGCACGTAATCGCTCTGAATGAAATCATCCACGGAGTGTTGATCGCTAATCATATCGATAGAAAGTATCTCACGCAAATGTGTGGTCTAATTCTTGAGGAATATGTGTGCAGCGAGGTGTGGGAGCTAGATGCATTGAATCCTGACAATGCTTCATTGTTGCGTGCCATAATGGAAGGCTTGGGCGTCATTGGCCAGAGCTTGGGGGCAGAGTACATACGTACCAGTTCATTCTTAACATCTGCATTGTGTCCACTACTAGATAAACTTGGAGAAGACTCGGCCGAAGTGAGAGATACTGCTGCGCTGGTTCTGACGAGCATCGCCATACGTGGTGAGTACGCCTCTGCTGATGATGATTCCCCAATTGGTCGACTCGTCGTTGCAAATGGAGATTACGTTGTGGATATGTTGTCAAGACATATCCGACATTTAGATCAGCACCCACGTACTTCGCAGCTCTTCGCCGCCGTGTTGAGGAGAACGAACGCCGCGAGGAGTATGGTGAGGCTCTTGGCTGAACCAATTCGTTCAGCTTTGCGCACGCTATCAATTACATCACGGAACCGATATCAAGACCATTCTCGAAACTTTTTGTTAGTGACTCGAGAATATTGTCGGGCTATTGTGGGTGAAGTCGAAAGTATTTGCACGAAATCGAAGTCAGTAGTTGGTGCGGTGCAAAAGTATCATCCAGAAGAGCCTGATAGCGATGATGAACTTACCGAGATTTTTATCGACGAGTTATCAAGCAGCCTCTCTGAAGACATCGAAGGCACTCGAACGAATTGCATCACTCGAGCACGTCTTTTGCAGTCTATGGTGGTTTCTAGTCTCGAAATACTTGAGACGATTGGGGGATTGTTAGAGTCTCCTGACGCTGGTATTCGGAGTTTGGCCGCAAGGTCGTGCACACTCGTCATGCAGAGTCTTGGTAAAGCAGAGTCTGCGTTGAAAGATGAAAAGTACACTTTAAAAGTACTGCAGTCTTATAATGGTCTGGATTCCATTCCGTTCGACTTGACCTCTCTCCATAAAGAGGCTCGGGTTTTGCCTCACGTTCATGATATGTGGCCTCACGTTGTTTCATCGTTGAGCAATAAAAACCGCATCTCTATTCAACCAGAGCCATTTGAGGCAACTTTACAACTTTTAACAACAATGGCCATTGTTAGTGGCGGGGAGTTCATCGCGAAACGCATGCACGCAGATCTATGGCCATTTTTAGCGCGAGTCCTTGAACACGGCGTGCGCCACGTTGATCTTCAAACGCGTTCATTGGATTCACTTACTATTGCAGACACCATCGATACAGGGCTGCTTCGCACATCAGAAATTTCACCGGAGCTTACAAAAAGTATTCGTATACTGATTCTCAAGGCGTTGACTTTGATTGCGTCCGATCATTCTTCCAAAGACGCGCTTCGAGACCTCGTTACTCCTGCCATTCCAATCGTATCAAAACTGGCTACTTCTCACATCTCATCGACAGAAGTACAAGAGGCTGCCAAAAAAACGTTGGCTTCGTTTGCGAACGTCAACGCAGACGAACTATGGTTACACCTTATGCTTTTGAGTGCTTGTTCAGGAGAAGTATATACGATTTCACCTCCGACGTGTGCTGGTGGGCGTTGCTCTCTCCCAACAATTGAAGAGTTGCTGCCCTCATGTGGGTCGAATCCTGACAAGCGCGCCGTCATTGAGGGAGAATTTGCTCGAGATCTCTTAAAATCTTTAGCATTATAGTTTCATTAGCAATTACTCTAGTCTAGATTCTAATACAAGCACGCGCAAGTGCTCGCTTTGAGCCAATCAGGGGCTCGTTTCTCACTGCGGCGACCAGGTCGCAGCACAATCCTGGACGGTGTTTAGCCATCGTCTCATGGCTCAGCATGAACGCATGTTGACGGATATCGTATTCCTTGATATTTATGATTGTCGAAATAGACGCGAGCTTCGTGAATCACCCCTCTCCACGGTAAAAAGTATTGGACAGTTTGTAACCCATCGAAGAGCGCCGACGCGCCATACGTCGCAAATTGCCCAATTCCTGGCAAAGCGCCGTCTTTCGTCGCATAGGGTGGTAGAATATTAGTAAACATTTCTTTTATGCTAGAAACATCACCATTGAAGCGATTTGATGTGTCTGTGTGAAAGCTATTGCCAACAGTAATTTTCTCGTGCAAGTTACCAGTGACATTGAAAAATGGTTGAAATACATACTGACCCATGACGGAAGGATCCGCAATACCACGCAGCTTGTCATTGATATAGACTTTTGTGGTGTTCGAGACTCCATCGTACGTGCAAAGTATTTTAAAACTTTCTCCGTCGCGCGCTGTGAAGCCCTTTGCTTTCACAGCCGAGTCGATGACGCGCAGGCCGCCTCCAGCGCTTAACGGTAGATTGTTGTAAGAATCCATGTAAGTCTGCGTTCCGAACCTTATCTCTCCAGAATCGGTGACATACACGACAAGAGAACCTCCACAGAGCGGTTGGTACGGCGCACATCCACCAATCGTCAAAATTGTTTGCGCAACGGCGCCCGAACACGGAATGCACCACCACCATGAAACGTACGCGCACCAGGGATTACAAGTCGGCAGTGCATCGTAGGTGACGACAGTTTCGACGGAAATTCTTTGACCAGCTCGTTCATATAGTCCTGTGTGCATGCGTCATTTAATATAATATTGTAAATGAATTAATTGAAAATGCGGTGTACGAGTTTTGAAAATTAATTCGAAATAAATAATTCTTACCTGATAATTCATATGTGCACGGTGCATTATCGCACCTATTAAACATCGAAACTTGGCCGTCGACGAGATGAAAAGCGTTTCCTGCACGATATACGAAATCTGCAGTGCGGCAACGCGTTCCAAACCGCGGTAAAATCACATTATCGATCTGTAGTTTGCGGAATTACATCGTTCGAATTAATTAATTTTCATAAAATTTTGAAATATTAATTTACCACATAGAGCTCGCCATTGAGCGCATGCTGACCTGATGCCATGTCCTAAATCATACTGAGTATCGCACATAGTGAAATCGTCAACTACTTCGCTGTACCGGTGAAATAATTCGTGCAGAATTACTATTGAGTGCCCTGGCCGAATTAATTAATCCAACCTCCATACAGAAAGTCTTGTAAGCTCACCTCAAATCATCATCAGAAAGTAGTTCTGGACCGGCAATGCGCGGCATAACCACACTAGGATTGCTCATGGCGCAGTAAAGTCCAAGACATGCTGTTTCAGCGCCATAAATTAAATTGTTACCACCCTGGATAAGTAGTCAATGAATCTGTTAGTAATTAATTATTTCGATGGATATCGCACCTCGGAATACGACGAAAGCGCAGTAATTAATTCAGTATCATCTGATATGTCTTTTGAAAGCCAAGGATCGTAGTATTCTTCGTTAATACTGCTTAATTCCTCCTTTCGTGGTATAATCATGAGCATAATTAAATCGTACATCAAAGCGGTTTGGCTGTTGACAACGTCTTCTTGCGTCGTTGCGAGTTCGCCGAGTAATTTGAACCACGCAGCGTTATTTGGCGCAAATATCGTTGAATCGCCAATATCATAACCGTGTCGCTGTAACTCAGGTCTGAGACCCAGGACACTTACCAGTTCTTCGTAAATGCGCAGTTCTGGCGTGCGCTCGATGCGGTCGTAGAGGCTCAATCCTAGTTCTGCAGTAGGTGGAATGAGCATAGCATCTAGAATACCTAAAACTCCATTTGTCGTCGGAATATCACGCCTGATGAGCTCCGCCGAGTTCAACCTTCCTTGAATGGTCAGCCGTGTTTTGGAAGGCAACATGAATCCCATCGCTCTCGGCACGAGCGAAGCGTAATCTTCAATTATACGAATTTGTTTAGCAGCTGATGCGCCTGTGAATGTGCTTGTTTCTTTGAGCAATCCAGGATACATCAACTTCGTAGAAAACTCTTGTTGCTCTCGAATGAGTCCCATGCGAAACGTAAGTCTGTCGTCTACAACTGCGCGTGAGCCGATGACATGATACTCAACAATTTGTTTCAAGAGTGCATCCTGTAGCAATAACTCTTGAAACTCCCAACCCAAATATACTAAAGCGAGTTTAATAGCGACGTTTGTTGGTACGAACGCAATACCATCGACAAAAACGTTGCTCTCAGAGGGTGTATCCAGCTCAAGGAGAAGCGCGGCATTTATTGGCGCTCGCAACATATTTGCAAACATTGACAGTTCGCTTCGCAATGATATCTGACGAAATGCAGTCAAAGTTGGTGGTATGAGTATGTCATCGATTACGTGTACAATTCCGGTGCATGCATAGATATCAGGAGCGACAATTCGAGCATTATTTGATTCGTGACTGCTCGTGGCGAGGCCCAAAATCCGAACACTTCGCTGTGCAAACGTAGCAACATCTGCCATGTCAATCATAATCCCAGGCGCTTCAATTTGCCCAGGAATAGCGCTCAGGATGGAATTAATACCCACGGGCTTGAGCTTTTGACCGTATGAAAAGCTAGTCGTGAGATACTTTTCCAGACCAGGACTGTTTGCGTTGTCACCATTGAGTGCGCTTGCCTCTGTGTACAGCAGAATGGAAAGCAAAAGCGTGACATCAGTAAACACTGCACTCTTCGTTAATTGTGTGCGTTTGAAGAATCGACGCCATGCTCGATCAGATCCAAGAAAGTATACCTTAAATGGACGAGCCGGTGTACAAGATTTGATACTCGACACACCTTGTGGATCAAAGTCACCATCGTCCTCGCTCGACTCAACCTGAACTCTTAGAGCTTCTGTTGCTTGATAGGCTTGAAACGTTATACTTAACTCAGGTATTCTGCTTGCAATCGAATAAACACTTGAGAATGCACTTGCTTGCGAAACCAATAACGCATCGATGATGTTCACATTTAGTAAATCACAAAGCTGAAGATTTCCCACGAGAACATTCGCAAATCTCCCTAATTCATTGTAAAATCGTATTTGTCGGACATTTGTGTTTTGAGAGATTTTCACTCGTAACTGTGAGTTTGCTGCAGTAAGAACATTTGATGAATACGTTTCCAACACATCACCATCGCGCAGTGCTCGCATATTTATGAATCCTTTAACGAACGACGTTTCAAGAATTTTGCACGCGGTTGTACCATCCATCGAAGTAATATTACTTAAACCTCTGTTATAATTTATGGAACTTGCTTCGAATGCGTCATCGGGGATGACAAGGAGCGTCAATCCTGTTTGACTTTGAGCACCTGCGAGCGTCCCGAGATACTGCAACGTTTCACATTCCACCAGTCCGAAGTCGAGTAACTCGGTAAAGTATCGAAAGGATGAGTTTTGGGACATATTAGGTAATGTTTCATTAAGGCGCTCGCGTAGTGCTGTTGCGAATGACACGCCCGTGAAATTTTGACAATTATTCGTAGCATTCGTAGAGACTGCTTTCAGGAGGAGAGCTAGACCAACGACGTTCCATCGTTTCCACGACGCTCCATGTCGCATCCCAGCGCCGCATGTGTGGTACGTACGCAAGATTTGACTCTGTCTACAGCAATCTCAAAGCGACAGGTTATGGTGGCTCACACGCGCGCGTGCGCGCTGTGGATAAAAAACGTTACTTTGATGGGACATGCGAACAAATTTTCCAATTCTAATGCTAATTCTTATTGCTAATTCTTATTGTTCGCGTACATACCAAGTGATGGTACGTGCTAATTTCTACTTTGGTGCAATAATTAGCTTGCGCTGATGCGCGAGGAAATACTCAATCCCGCGCTGGACTACGCCAGCTATAGTCACGACTCCTCCAATGATGGCACAAATGCCAGTCAAGAAAGCCCCAAAAGACGATCGTGTTTCTTTGAAATCTACGCGAATTGCGCTCAAGTCATACTCGAAAAACACGCCGGCTTGTTTGTTAGAAACTAAACCTAAGGCGTTCGGCCGGGCTTTTGAGTAAGATTCCGTAACACTGTACTGATTTGTACTAATCTTCACTTTTGAGTTCAGTGGCGTGTACGTCGTCGGCACGACGGTCAAAAAGTACTGTTGCACTGAGTTAGCTGGAATCGATCGCTGGGTTCCATCCAAAGGACTAACTATACCAGGGAATCCTTCACCGAATGATAATCGATGTATTGTGTGCGTCAGGTTGAGATTTGTGTGCACGTTGAGCTTGACCATTTGAAGCCCAAGCGACAGGGAGCGTCCAGGTGAAATCACAAAACTCCCGGGAACGCGGTTCACCTCGAGATAGCCCTTAACCTCACATCCCTCTTGATCTTTGTTTTCAAACGCAGCTTCAATTCCGTTCGGAAAGTACTCCTTCAAGAGATCGTTAAATCCTCCAAACAGTTGCAGTTGCGCCGGCCTTTTTTGCTCCAACTGTGAGGACGCCGTTTCTGTTTCATTCAACATCTTGACAGCGGTGGCAATTTCTTGTCGTCTATTCGGTGCCTCGGTAGAAAATTCTGTGCTAAGTACTTTTCCATTCCTATCTAATCTCCGCTTCTTGATGTGACCATCGTGCACATCGTAGTGTTGCTCGCCCGCTTTATCCGACGTATCCAGGGCGATTAAGTCACACGCCATGCTGTGAAACGTAATATCGATATCAATTTTCATCCTCTCGGCGTTCGCTACGTGCTTATTGATTCCATGCTTATCCACTCTCAATTCGCTCGCAATCGACGTCGTTCGGTAGGCAAAATATTCGCCAAAGAATAGGAACAAGCACAACACCCCGCACGCAAGCGTCGTGATCGCTCCCGACACCGAATCGCCGCCAGCATAGTCTTCCTTGAGCTTAGGATTGGCATCCAACGCTGCAACAGCTCGACTTAATCGCCTCGATGGCGTCGCGCGATCCCCATCGCGATCATCACCACCACGGTCACTTACGTTTCTACGCGTTAATCCATCTCGTCGATCTTGCATTCTCTTCTCTTTGAAGACGATAGAGCGCACACGAGAGAGAGAAAGTCAGCACAAACCCTCGACAGGACGCGCGATATCTATGATTACACGTCAACGCACGGTGTTGTGTGTGTCTCGCGTAACACGCGCTCTGGTGTGACGAGTGTGTGCATACATCTTGTTCTCCCGCTCGTAGCAGATGGCGCGGGCGTTTCGTCTTGACAAGGATGAGCTCTAACAAATATCATTAAACATCCTAATCATCGAGCAAAAGAGTGCAGGGAAGTACTATGTTTCAATGCGTCTCACTTAAAGTAATTGCACGGCGGCGATCGACGGAATTTTTTCTCGAAGCTTTTGCGTCACGGCCACGCGCACCGTCATCACCGACGCCGCGGGTCCGCTGAGTTTGATCTTAACAATCGGCTCTTCGATATCTATCAGCTCCAATTCGCCACCACCAGTACCAGCGAGGTAAGGTCTGATTTCGTCCAACGTCGCCTCGACGTTTGCTTCGTTCAACTCCAATCCACCCAACTCGTCTTGCACTTGCACCACCTCCATAATGTCTGGAATCTTCTCCATCAGGCGTTTTTCGATACCCATTTGCATGGTCACCGTACTCGACGGACAGCTCCCGCACGCGCCTTTGAGTTTCAGTTTCACCGCTAATCCATCGATTTCTACCAACTCGACGTCTCCGCCATCCGCGATCAAATACGGGCGCACTTCGTCGAGCACGAGTTCAATGTTATCCGCCGTCAACTCGAGCGTGTCATTTATCGAGCCCGATTCCGTGGCTCGCGTCGTCGTCGTCGTCGTCGTCGTCGTCGTGCGTCTCGACGATGTCGACGTCGACGCACTTAATGCGCGGCGGTAGTGCGTGCGTTGTTGCGTCGTCAACATTCTCGTCGTCGTCGTCGACGCGGTCATCGTCATCGTGCTCAAGGTCATCGTCGCGTCGACATCTCACGCGTCGTCCTCGGGCCCCGTCGTCGCGTCGTCGGGGTGTCGCGCGCGCGCGGTCGTTTTTTCGACCCACGCACGCGCGTGCCTTTCGTTCGCGTCGTCGTCGCTTTGGCGAGCGCTTTCGACCGCGATGGGTGATCGATCGATCGATCGGTCGAGGGGGGTATGGTGTTCATGATTGGTCAATGGAGTCCCCCCTGCCTGCCTGTCCAAAAAAAAGGGTTTCGCGCGCGCACCACAATCATCGGGGATCGGGGCCACGCACCGCTCTGGAGAGCGCCGCGCGCGTGGCAGGGGGCGATGTTGGCGATGTTTCACACCAGTGGACGCGTGGTTTTAGGTAAAGGATTACGTATCGCGCGACCGAGAGCGGGTGAACATGGAAATTATTACGTCAACTACATCCCACGACGGGGCGTGCGAGTCGTCGCCCAGTCGCAGTCGCAGTCGCAGTCGCAGTCGCAGTCGCAGTCGCAGTCGCAGTCGCAGTCCTCAGACTCGACTCGACGATTGATTCGCGTGGACGCCCCGACGATGATTCGTTCTCGTGCGGTTACTGGTACTGGAGTGCCGCGCACGGTGTTTAGTGCGGCGGTGAATGGTGCGGGCGTGGACAGCGAGTCTTCTCCCACGTCCGAAGGAAGGGATTTGAGCAGGCTTTGGCTCCAAAATACCATGACGAGGAAGAAAGAGGTGTTTGTGCCGCGCGACCCGGCGGGGAAAAAGGTTCAGATGTATGTGTGTGGCGTCACCGTGTACGATTATTCTCACATCGGTCACGCGCGGGTTTACGTAGCGTTTGATGTTTTGTATCGGCAACTGATGCGGTTAGGCTATGACGTAACGTATTGCCGAAACTTTACCGACATTGACGACAAAATCATCAAACGCGCAAACGAAAATGGTGAATCGTGCGATGCGCTTACCGATAGATTTATTGAAGCATTTCATGAAGATATGACTGCGCTTGGATGTCTTCGACCTACGCTCGAACCGCGCGCTACCGAGTGTGTGGATGATATCATCAATTTTATCGAGCGTCTGGTTGCCAAAGGAAACGCGTACGAGGCGAATGGCGACGTATACTTCTCTGTGGACACTTTACCTGCGTACGGTGCACTTTCGGGGCGAAAGCAAGAAGATAACCGCGCAGGCGAACGCGTTGCTGTGGACGATCGCAAGAAAAACCCTGCTGATTTCGCGCTTTGGAAAACAGCAAAGCCCGGTGAGCCGACGTGGGCGAGCCCGTGGGGCGACGGGCGACCAGGTTGGCACATCGAATGCAGCGCGATGATTGAGAAGATGTTAGGACCAACGATTGATATCCACGGTGGTGGACAAGATTTGGTGTTCCCTCACCACGAAAATGAGCTCGCGCAATCATCAGCGGCGTGCGGATGTGGGGCACACAGCGACGAGAACCCATTCGTGCGCTACTGGGTGCATAACGGCTTCGTCAAGGTGGACTCTGAGAAGATGTCTAAGTCACTGGGCAACTTTTTCACGATCCGTGAAGTCTTAGATAAGTATCATCCCTACGTGCTTCGTTTCATGCTTCTCGGAGCGCACTATCGAGCGCCAATCAATTACACGCAGCGCGCTTTAGAAGAAGCGTCTGATAGAGTGTACTACTTGTACCAGACCGTTCAAGATGTCAGAGAGGTCCTTCGAGATGCAGCCGTGGAGGAAAATGCGAAAAAACCAGCGCCTCTTGTTTCAGACGCATTGAAGCTGGCGGGTGAAACCGAAACTTTAGTGTTTGAAGCGTTAAACGATGACTTGAATACGCCAGCTGTCATGGCGACGCTCTCCGCTCCGCTCAAGATGATGAATGATTTCATGACAACTAAAGCGGGTAAGAAAGCTGTTGGACGGGTTGATGCGTTGCAGTCGTTGTTGTCGTCCGTTGAAGGTCTCATGGATGCCGTTGGTTTACCTAAAGATGATGAAAATGTTATTCTGCCACAACTTCGCGCCGTGGCGTTGAGTCGCGCGGGTATGACTGAGGCTGACCTTTTAGCTAGAATAGAAGAACGCAAGAGCGCGAGAGACGCTAAAGACTTTGCCGAATCAGATCGCTTGCGCGATGAGCTTTCCGCTCGCGGTATCGCTCTCATGGATGGAGCGAAAGATGCGTGGCGGCCCGTTCCGGTGGTAACCGATTAGCTGAATATTTATCCACTCTGTGCAGTTGCTGATGCCAAAACTAAAGGATTGTAAAATAATTTGATTTCAACGTTCGTAGTGCATTTTGTTTTCGCTCGTTCGAGCATTTCGCCATCGTCGCTCGCAATAAAGCCCGTCGCGCGCGGCGCGCGCGCGACGTGTCTAGGGTACAAGTGATAGACCACAATGATGGCGTTTGTTGTTTTCGTCGTTTTCGTGCGACTTGTGCCGGCGGCGGCGGTGTGACCACGCGAGCGCGCGCGTCACAGCGACGCGTTTTAGAAACGCGGACGTTGCGAACGTACGAAAGGTACACACTCGCGATATTCTTTCGCCCGTCATGGCGAAGAAGAAGAAATCCAAAGCTAATCCCGGCGGTGGTCGACGCAAGTTTTTCCAAAACGCCAACGATGGGCCGGTGCAGACGAAGACGAAGAGCGCGTTCGAGACGATTTCGACGCGTAAAAAGTTTGACATTATGGGTAGAAAGATTAAAGGTGAGCGTGGTAACGTGTTGAAAGCACGCACAGAGGCTGTGGAGAAGCGTCGGCGAACTTTGTTGCGCGAACATGAAGAGAGTGGCAAGGCGAATGCTTTCGTGGACAGACGCTTTGGCGAGCACGACGGCGAGATGAGCGTCGAAGAGAAGAATATCGGTCGTCTCGCGAAAGCCAGATTACGCCAATTGAAAAGGACGAAAACGTTTGCATTGAATGACGACGACGACGACGGTGATGATGATGGATTCAAAACGCTCACGCACCTGGGAAAACCACTCGCTGAACGCGACTTTACGACAAAGCCCGCGCACGGTGAAGACGACGATGATAATTTGGACGATGAAATCACGCGTAACTTTCACTTTGGCGGCGGTGATATGAATAATACCAACGATGAAGATCCCGAGCGAAGAAAGAGCAAGAAGGATGTCATGGAGGAACTCATTGCGAAGAGCAAGTTTTACAAGGCTGAAAAGCAAAAGCAGCGAGACGACGACGAAGAGATACTTGATAAACTTGATTCCGATTTCAAAGCTATTAGTTCAGGTGGGCTTTTATCTGGCGCGTTGAGGAAAGCGGTCGGCCATATGAAGCCGACGGGTCCAGAAAAAAAGACTCAAGTACCCGAGAAGGATGAGTATGACGTTTGGGCACGAACATTAGCATTTGAGAAACGTGGTCAGGCTGGTGATAGAGCAAAGACGCAAGAAGAAATCGAAACCCAAGAAAAGTTAGCTCTAGAGCAAGCTGAACGAAAACGATTGAAACGAATGCGTACTGGTGGGTCCGATGATGAAAGTTCTGACGACGATGACGGTCCTCAAGGTGGTTATGCGGCTCGGCGACGTAAACTGCGCAAGGGTGAGGATGAGGACGACAACTCCTTGCGCAAGTCTGATCGTAAGCATGATCACGTTGGTGGTGAAGATTTAGAGGAAAACTTTGCGCTGGAGAGTGATGAGGAGGATTCTGACGAAGAATCGGACGGAGAAGACTCAGATAACGAATCTGATAGCGATGATAATGATGAGGATGAGGACGACGAAGACGAAGACTTAGATGATGCCGCTCGCCTGCGTAAATCGCTTAAATCAGAGATGAAACACGTGGATAAAGAGTTAGAACAAGGTAAAAATCGTCTCAGAAAGTTGGGTATCTTACAAGATGGGGTCGAGGCGCGTGCTTCAGACGAGGATGAGGACGAGGATGAGGACGACGATGACGACGACGACGATGACGATGACGATGACGACGATGACGACGATGACGACGATGACGACGACGAGCACGCTGGTCTCCTTCGAGAAATAGAACAAGACGTGGATGCTAAAGAGCCACCTAATGCGAGCGCGGCCATCACGAAGTCGTCCGATAAGGGTCTTTTGAAAAGTAAAAGTAAAAAGGATTCTGTCGCTGTCGAACGCGTTGACATACCTTTTACGTTCTCTATGCCCGAAACCGCTGCGGCGCTCGATTCCATGATTGGTAGCTATAACGCAGAAGATGCATTTACGATCATCACAAGAATACGAAAGTGCAACGCGCCGTCACTGGCAGAAGACAACAGGAAACGTATTCAAACTTTGCTCGGTCTTCTTTTACAGCGCTTTGAAGTCCTCGCCGGTCAAGCGCCTTTGCCAATAGATCATTTGGATGTTCTATCAAGACACATCGTGGATCTCAGCGCTCAAGTTCCTTTCTTTGCAGCAACTGCAGTAAAGGCACGTGTTGAAAAAATGAGTTCCAGGCTTAGACAAGCTTTGCGCGACGGTGAGACTGGCTGGCCACCCGCACGTACGATTTTACTACTGTCTTTGTTTGCTGCAATTTTCCCTACCACGGATAAGTCGCACCCAGTCACGACTCCAGCGTCGCTTTACATCGGGAATTTACTTGCGCACTGCGCGATTCGATCAACAAGGGATGCCACTTTGGCTGTGATTGTCGCCACAATGGCAAGTTTATATTCGTCAAGTGCCGAAAGAATATTTCCCGAGGCGTTGGCTTTGATGAGTGCCCTTCTTCAAAGTGCTACTCGCTCAAAAACTGACTGGCAAAATGGATTACCTACTCACTTAGCGGAGCAGATTGGAGGACCGTGGTTGTCACAAGGTATCGCCGCTAAAGCGTCAGCGGTCTCTTTACCAGAGGCATTGAATGGCATTTATTCTGGTCAAATGAATGATGGCGAATTAGCGGCAATAGCCCTCAAAGCCGCGATTTCATGCTTGCGTCAATTGTCACGACCGGTGATGAAAACGCCTTCGGCTGCAGAATTATTGGCACCTGTTCGCGAGATCGTGCATGTTTTTGCACAGGCGAGCAATGAAAAGTCCAAACGTTCTGAACTCTCTGATTCTTGCGCTGATTTCGTCAAGGAATTGGATGACGCTCTGGCTGGTGCTGTCAAAACGCCGCTTGCATACCACACCAAGGCTATTGAAGCAATCCAAACATACTTGCCTCGTTTCGAAGAGGATGGATACGTGCTTGGTCGCGACTACGATCCAAATCGTGAGCGTGCAGAAAAGAAGAAGCTCAAGAAGCAACTCAAACAAGAAACTCGTGGAGCTGTTCGCGAACTTCGTAAGGATAATCGCTTCATGGCGGATGCTCGTTCGAAGGAACAAGCCGCGGCGGCTGATGAACGTGGTGCGAGACAACGTGAGGTGCTATCCTTCCTTGAGAAGCAGGAAAGCGATCTCAAATCCGGTGGCCAAGGTGGCCAGTTAGTGAAAAACAGGCGTCGCGTGAGCAAAGGTTCCAGACGAGCGTTTTGAAGCCGATAGATTTGTACAATACAATAATTTCTAAACTACGAAAGGTCACTAATTGGTGGTCTGTTTACTATATCGTTAGCCTTCTTCGCCGCTGCTTTCATACTCTCTGGTAAGTGTGGCGCGCGCGGAATTTGGGCAAGAAGTTCCGCCGTGCGTCTGAGGATTCGCGCAAGGTCTCCTTCATCAAGCGTTGTATCGCGCCTAATTTGCTCCCATGATGTACCTGACGCCCAAGATTCCACAAGTGCTGCAATTTCAAAGCTCAAACCGACTGGAACATCGATGCGAGAAGACATTTGAAGGTACAAAAGGTCATTCATCTTTGGTTCGAGGTCTTGAAGAATTGTAGAAAGTTCTTCTGAAGGACCATAGAAGCATGTTGTTGGGCGATTATCCATGCAAAGAGCTCCTGCAAACCCAGCTAAAGATATCGCGTCAAGGTTTGTGATTTGAGGTGAGCTCAATGCCATTCCCAACCATAATTCGTTTTCACCTCTCAAATCCGCACAAATTTCGCCAAATTCAAGCAGTTTCAATGTCTCAGATTCAAGCGCCCCAGTTTCGACAAGAATATCAACGACGCGCAAGAACTCATCCCAACCAGCCGCGGAGTATTCTTTAATACGTTGTTCAATCTTAGCTCGTTGTTCCTTTAGCGCTTTGAGCTTTGACTCTCGCTTCTTTTGCTGTTTCGCCATTCGGCGGAGTGCCGCGATTCCCTCCATGTCGTAAATTTCCTCCTGTGTTTTCAGAATTTGCATCTTTTGCGCGTTGATGTATTCTGCCGATTCAGGCGCATCTTCAAACGGAACAAAGCTTTCTATACTGCTCGGCAAAGCTTGCGCTGCTGAAAACGCGCGCTTCGAGGTGTCTGATTTCCACACGCCCCCGCCCGACGCTCGAACCCATCGGAGAGAACTTGACGATGGTGGCGCACCAGCATCCTTTAAGCTCGTTAAGCTCATGTCACTCCCGCCAAGACCGATAGATTTGATTCGATCAGAATAAATTCGATACCAGACGCCATCACTACCCAAGGCGGTGAACTCGCCCATTGGATATGGTTTGCTGATGACGGTACCCTCCAGTTGTTTCGCTGGCGGGATCGCTTCAAATATGGCAGCAGCGATCACTCCTCTGGAAAATCTCGCCGTAGAATCGCTTTCGAATCCATCTTCATCAAACGGCTGCATAAAATCACCTTCTGAAGAATCGTTATCTGAATAACCAAATAAGTCGTCTAGGCTTGGTGCATTGTCGCCATTCACATCCTCCAAACGCCACTCACCGGCCAAATCTTGCCCTTCCATCTTCAGTGTGTCATTTTCAAAAAGTGCGATGGTCGTCGATTTTCGCTCTTCTCGGAGTTTTCGCACATTATTTCCAATATCAATCGCGACAATAACGGGACTGTCTGAACGTTCTATCGCCGATTGAACGGTTTCTCGAATTTCTGACGCCTGTGATTCGGCGATTTGCCGCTTCAAGATTTTTAGCAAGCGTTTTTCTTCTTTTAGACGCTCGTCTAATTTCATAAACTTCTTCCATTCAGCCGCGCCTTCGTCATCACCGTCATCCTGCTCAATTTGCGCCTTCAGCTTCTTGATTTGATCGTCACAACGCCTGAGCTCTCGCTCTCGTACCGCTCGCGCCTTACCACCAAGGTAGTTACCGAAACTTCTTTCAACAATCCCTTGTACCTGTTCAAGCGTACGGCCTTGAAGTAAATTTAATACCATACCATAAGAAATTGAGAATTGAGATTTTAAATTCTCAGGAGGTGCAAGCACGAGCTCAAAAGCTTCATCTGGTCCTTCAAAAGGAGACTGACAGCAAACGACGTGACCAACTTTGTCAAATCCACGTCGGCCCGCTCTGCCAGCCATTTGCATGAATTCGTTTGAAGTTAGCAGACGCGGCCCTTGGTCGTCACGTTTTGATAATGCGCTTAACACCGAACAGCGCGCGGGCATATTTACTCCAGCAGCAAGCGTTTCCGTGGCGAAAACAACTTTGATCAAACCTCTCTGGAAGAGCTTTTCAACCAGTCCTTTCCAAGCGGGGAGTAAGCCTGCGTGGTGGGACGCGATGCCTCGGCGCAAGGGCTCTACCATGCTTGACCTGACTGCAGATTTGTTTTTCTCGGAAAATTCATTCAATGCGATGTCGATTTCATTTTGTTCGGCACGCGTGACGAGATTCGCACCAGCTTGTACGAGGAATTCCACAGATTGGTCGCAGCCTTTGCGACTGAAAATAAACCACACCGCTGGAATCATATCGCTTGCAATGAGCTGCTGAACTGTCGTTTCCACATGAGGAACGAATCTCCTACGCGCAATACGCTCAGACTCTTTTGCGTAGTTTCTAGACTGCCCACCATTTCCTGTGTCCCATTCGCTTCGTTCTTTGATGCCTTCACGCGTGAAAGGATAAAGGTCATGGTGGAGCTTTGTACCTTTGAAATTCATTAAGGGTCCCATACCAGGGTACATTCTCGATGGTTTCATGCTATATTGCCACGTCAAAGGCACTGGTCGATAGTTTGAAATGACCGTTTTGCATGGCCCGTGAACTTCCTCAATCCATCCCGTCAAATCCTCTGGGTTACCGACCGTGGCAGACAAGCAAAGGAGCTGAATCCGCGAAGGACAATAAATAATGGTTTCTTCCCACACAGTACCTCTCGAGCGATCGGCGAGGTAGTGCACTTCGTCGAGAACAACCACACTCACGTCCTGTAAGCGCTCATCGTCTCGTCCTCCAGCCGCCGAAGAGTATAACATATTCCGCAAGATCTCTGTTGTCATAATCATCACGTCCGCGTCGCCGTTGATATCTACATCACCCGTTTTCAATCCACATCTGCGCTTGCCAAATATTTGCTGAAATTCGCGGAGCTTTTGATTCGACAAAGCTTTGAGTGGGGTCGTGTAAATAGCTTTCTTGCCTTGCGCGAGCGCAGTTAAGATTGCTGTCTCGCCGACTAATGTTTTCCCACTACCAGTTGGCGCCGAAACGACGACCGAAGAGCCATTGATGAGTAAATCTGTGGCTTCTATTTGAAATTCGTCCAGGTCGTACGGATAAAAGCGAACAATATCCTTGACGTCCATCGGAGACGTGGAGGCTTTGGTCAGGAGCGTCTCCAGACGTTCGAGCTTTGACGCCTCCTGAGTGATCTCGGCGCTATCGCTTTCGTCTTCAACAACAGCCGAGTGTCGCACTAGTAGCCTGGCCGAACGTAACGGCGCGCGAAGGCTAACGCGAGCACGCAAGCGACCCACACCCTTTGCGTGCCCATGCCCACGCACACCATCGTGACGGGCGCCTTCGAACGCAACTGTTGCCGAACGCGAGAGCATCACGAGAGAAAGCGCGCCTGAGTTCGTCGAGAGCAGCGCTTAATTCGTTCTAGCGTGTGTTTCGGTGCGCCAACACGAGGTCACGCCCTTAAGGCGCGCGCGTTCGTGTGACGTTTCGACACTTGTCGCTTTTGAAAAATTTGTTCCTTCGATGCTTGTAAAAGGAATATTTGTCTCGGTATACTTCCCACGGCCTTGCGCACTCCGCTCAATCTAACGCCAACTAATATTAAAAATTACACGACTACCGCTGCAGCTTAACCACTAGGACTAAGATGAGCACTAAAATCAACAAGACGAGAACGACCCACGCCAAAGCGCGGCAGTTTGACTCGCGAGCGCGGCTCATCATGCGTTTAATGGCGCGCGTCGCCACGTTTAATTTTGCTCGCGTATCCTCCATGTCGTCTTCTAAACCATCTAAGAGCTTTGCGTGCAAATCAAGCTCGTCATTCACCGCCAGTGAGATGTGATGCGCAGTTTGAGCCGCGCTCGACAAGTCGTCCAAGGCGTCGTCTTGTTCGACGAGCATGTCGCGTTGAAGTTGCAGCACTTCCCTCGCATCCATTGGCGCGCGCGTGCGCTCATTAACGCCATCTCGCTCTATGTCTACACTAGCAACACTCGTGCTTGGCTCCTTTTCCTTTGGCTTTTCGCGTACTGAAACTCTTTTCACGAGCGCATCCAAGCGAGCATTCACCGCATCCAACGCGTCTCGTCGTCTCTCGTACTCCGTCTCCAACATATCACCCTTCTTCGCGGTTTCAAGCATAATACGTAGTCTAGACACTTTCGCTCTCGCACCCGAGATGTTCCTTCGCGCCTCCACCGTAAGTCGCGCGTCGTCTGCGCTCACATTGTCGTCACCATCATCATTCGTCCTCGTCTTTCCACGTCCACGTCCTCGTTGCTCTCGTGCGTCGTCTCTCGTGCGCACTTTGAGTTCACCCTCCGCGGTTAACTCTCTGGCATCGTCTAATTCATCGTTCCATCGCTCCATGGCGACGGAACGCGTCGGGAAATGCGCGCGACCGCGCACGCGCGCGCGCGCACCAAGGCACCATCCATCGCCTGGCACGTTCGGACATTTGGCATTTCACACGCCTTGCGCACGCGCGCACGACGGACGTCGCGGCGCGCGACACTGCGCCCGGCGCGTGGCCATAGGGTGGCGTCGCGCGACGAACGAACGGGCGTGCATAGTTAACACTCGCGTTCTATCATGGCTAAACGCGCGCGAGAACGCGAGGCAAACCGCGCCAACGACAGCGATGGCGACGATGAGCAAGGCGCATTTCCACGAGGCGGCGGCGGCGATGACGGTGCGTTCCCGAGAGGTGGACGACGCGACCGAGACGATGACGACGACGACGATGGACACGGTAGAGATGGCGGCTCACGTGACCGGCATAAGAAACGTTCGATAAAGTCAAACGATGACGGAGACGATCTGTTTGCGTCGCTCGCGCGCGCGGGGAAGTCTGCCTCGGGGAGCGGCAAGAGCGGGGCCAAGTACGTGGAGACACTCAAGTTTAAAACTCTGCGGAATGGGGCAAAGATGTTAGGTGTGGTGAGTGAAATTACTCCAAAAGGATTAGTGGTGAGTCTGCCGAATGGCTTGCGAGGGACGGTGGCGCGCTCAGAGGTTTCAGATGTCTTCACAAAGGCGTCAGGGAAAGCGGCGCGCGCGAGCGACGGCTCGAGCTCAGAGTCAGACTCGGACGAGTACAGCGATGATGATGATGGAGCAGACGGCACATTGAACTTGGATGAGTTATTTGAGACTGGCCAAGTCGTGCGATGTGCGGTAATTAGCTTGGATAAAGGTAAGACTGGCGGAAAACGCATCGAACTCACGCTGAAACTATCAGCGGTGTGCGAGGGAGTGTCAAAGGAGTGCCTCGTTGAAGGATCAGTGACTCCCGCCGTAGTGCAAAGTGTCGAAGATCATGGTTACATCTTAGGGTTCGGAGTTGCCGATACGAGTGGATTTTTACCGAAGAAAAACGTTTCAAGTGATTTGACGGTGTGCAAAGGGAAAATTATTGACGTCGTCATCACTGGCGTTCCATCCGGCAATAAAGGATACTTTACCGTAACGAGCGATCGTAAGCGCGCAACGAGTGCAGTGGCACATGAGACATCAGCGACATCAGTTTCGACGCTGCTTCCGGGCATGCTCGTCAACTCGCGTGTGAAGCAAGTTTTAGAAGACGGTATCAATGTCTCATTCATGACATACTTTTCTGGTACGGTGGATTGCTTTCATACTGGTGCGGCCGCGACGGCAAAGGGCGTAGCGACGGTATTTAAAACAGGAGAACGTATGCGCGCACGAATTTTGTTCGTCGACACCGCTTCAAAGCGTATTTGCTTGACGCTTTTGCCTCATTTGCTTGACTACAAGCCAATCGAGCTTCCAAAGCTGGGCCAAGTGTTTTCGACGGCTAAAGTCGAGCGCATAGATTCTGGTCAGGGTGTGGCATTGAGCATCCTTGACAATAAACACGCAGTTGCCGGCTATGCGCACGTTTCGCAGCTATCTGATGAGCGCGTAGAAAAAGTTGAGAAAAAGTTCAAAGTTGGGCGTAGCGTAAACGTGCGCGTCATCGGCCATCGGTTGCTTGATGGTTTGGTGAGTGTCAGTTTGAAATCTTCAGTCATGGCGCAGCCCTTCTTTTCTCTGGATGAACTCACTCCAGGCATGCTCGTGAATGGTGAAGTCTTAGCGGTTGAACACTATGGAGCAATCGTAAAATTGGCTGAAGGCATCAAGGCTCTTTGCCCACCGCTGCATATCTCTGATATTGTTGGTAGAACTACGTCGTCAAAGGTGAGCCCTGGAGCAAAGCTGAAATTCAGAGTGTTGAATGTTGATAGAAACAGTCGAAGAGTAACAGTTTCTCATAAGCGGACATTGATCAAATCTGAACTCCCAGTCATTTCGTCTCTTGAAGAGGCGCTCACTGGGGCAGTTACGCATGGTGTAGTGACCGGTGTAAACGAATACGGGGTGTTTGTCTCGCTGTATGGCGATTTGAAAGGTTTGGCTAGTATAAATGAATTAGGATTGATTGGTGATCAAAAGCCTTCCGATGCTTTTGGTGTCGGTCAAGTCGTTCGAGTTTCTATTGTTTCTGCTGATTCGTCAGGAAGACTCCGATTGTCTCTCTCCGCAAGTGGAGGCGACGTCCAAGCTCGGTCATCAACGATGATTGTCAACGCATCGGCTATTGATTTACAACCCGGATTAATTGTCGATGCGGCTGTCGTCACTCACGTTAATCCTCACACAGGTAACGTCGAGGTCGTGTTTTCGACGGAAAAGGGCAACGTGCCAGGTATCGTCGCCGCCGCGCATTTGTCTGATCATCCCTTGACTGCGCAAGGACTGAGCTCTACTTTGAATCCTGGAGATGAAATTGGTCCATTAGTTGTTCTTGAAGGAAAACCTACTCGGGCAGTCATGTCACGCAAGATTTCTCTCGTTGAAAGCGTTCGCGACTCAAAGCTTCCGGCACTGGCGAGCGACGCTGTGCCTGGTTCAGTCTACCCAGGCTACGTTGCGTCAGCGACGTCTTCGGGCGTTTTTGTGAGGTTTCTCGGCAAACTCACTGGACTCGCACCACCGTCCCAGCTCACTGACGGCGTCGCCGCGGATCCGTCTGAGATTTACACGGTTGGTCAAACTGTAAACGTGCTTGTGCTTTCCGTTGACTCGACGTCATCGCCTCCGCGTTTATCACTTTCACTCAGAATGAATGCCACGTCTTCGCCTTTGAGCGATGGTCCTTTAGTTCGTGCATTCTTTGAAGATCTTCGAGTACTTGATGAAAGAGATGTGGATGCAGAGGAAGTCGGTATATCTCCGGACACAGCAAAGTTGCTCAAGCCTGGAACTTGGATGGATGGCACGGTGAACGAGACAAAAGATTACGGTGTTCTCGTTGACGTGCCTATTGATTCGAATGTCGTCGGTTTAGTTACTCCACATCAAGTACCAGATGACACAAAGTTAAAATCTGGCGACGACGTCAAGGGCTACATTCTAGATATCAGTAGACGAGAGGGCGTTGTTGACATTGGCTTGCGCGAGGGATTGGATGCGTTTAAGCGCAACAAGACAGCTGCTGGCAAGTATTTGAAGAAACTTAAGATCGGCGATGAAGTTGCGGCAGATGTTGAACTCGTTAAAGCTGAGTACGCGGCTTTGACCCTACCAGATCACGGTGGTTTAGTTGGGTTTGCGCCGGTGCATCATTTCAACATGCGCTATGAAGATCCATCACAGCGATTTGCGCCCATGCAGCGGGTGAAAGCTGTTGTGGTTCAGCTTCCTAAAGATGAAGGAGAACGCTTGCTCCTTACTGTACCGCTTGCGTCAAGCTCATCGGGTGGGCGGATTGCTGCTGGCACGGCCGTGAAAGGCGTCGTCTCTGAAATCCAAGCGCTTCAAGCATTGGTCGCGTTACCAAATAATGCTCGTGGGCGCATCTACATCAGCGAGTTCAGTGCTGAAGATGACAAGCCTCTTGAATCTATTAAAGTCGGTTCAACAATTGAAGCGACCGTTCTTGGGCTCGCGGGTGATCGTGGTGGATTATTAGACCTTTCAATGCGACGCGAGAGCGCCTACTCGTTGGACGCCGCAGCTGACGGTGACTCGATTGATGCATATATTACAAATGTCACGAACGAAGGGTTGAAAGTGACGATTGCTCCGGGAATAACAACATTTATTCCGGCGATTGAAACTTCCGATAGCCCTGCGGAACTCAAGAAGTCGTTATCGTCCCGATTTACCGTGGGCGAGCGCGTTTCAGCTGTCATTACGAGCGTCAAGGCGAATAAGAAAAAAGTTGAGTTGACGCTTCGCGGTGACAATGCAGCTCAGTCTTCACGTGTATGCGCCGGGGCAAAACTTCAGGGTATTGTTACTCGTATCATTGACAATATAGGCCTCATGGTGCAACTTGGCTCGCATTCGAGTGGGCGCGTGCACATAACCGATATTGCCGACAAGTATGAAAGTAACCCGTGCGCTGGTTACCGTACTGGTCAAGTAGTGCAAGTGCGGGTCATCAACGTCTCACCCGGTGGTGAAATTGATTTATCCATGCGCGATTCTCAACTGAGTACCAAATCTGGTAAGGTGACGGATTCAGAAATTCACGACATTGCGAGTTTGGTACCCGGTCAATCTGTTAGAGGCTACATCAAGGCTACGTCAAAGAAAGGATGCTTCATAACTCTTTCTCGCAATATTGACGCTATGTGTAAATTGTCGAATCTTGCGGATGAATTTGTTGCGGATCCGGCGATATCTTTCCCGCCTGGCAAGCTTGTAAGTGGCCGCATTGTTGGCGCTGATGCCACTAAGGGACGTGTCGAAATATCTTTCCGCGAGCGTGAAGCGAATCAAGGGAACACGGATGTTTCCGCCGTTGAAGTTGGGTCCGTCATTATGGGCACCGTTCGCCGCGTTCAGCCATATGGTGTTTTTGTGACTCTTGATGGCACTGGTGGCTTGTCTGGGCTTTGTCACATTTCCATGTTTGCCGATGCGCGCATCCCAGATGATTTGTCGGCACACGTGCGCCAAGGTGAGAGAGTGCGAACTAAAGTTTTGGAGATTGACACCAAAACAAACCGTATCTCTCTTGGCATTAAACCGTCATTATTCAAAGACGACGATGAGAACGACATCGACAACGATGGAGACGCGAATGCGAGTGGCGACGATGAAGATATGCGGCAAGCAGATCCCTTGATGGACGTTGACGATTCAAGTGACAGCGAGATGGACGACGAGGACGAGGACGAGGATGATGAGGATGAGACGAACGAGGAGGATGATAGTGTCAGCGAAGATGGCGATGATGACGACGACCAAGGCATTGAAAGCGAAGACAATGACAGCGATGACGATGGTGGAGATAACTCGGAGCAATCCGAAGCTAGCGATAGCGATGGTTCGGATGCGATGGATGATGATTCACAATCTGAAGACAAATCCATCGGGGAAGACCTGGATTTTGACTGGGATGCGGAAAAGGACAATGATGATTCAAAAGACGCTGATGATGCGCAAGAATCAGACGGGGATCAAAAATTGTCTAAGCGCGAGAAAAAACGATTGAAGGAGGCGCGCGAAATGGAAATTCTTGCCAAAGAACAAGCGTTGAAAGACGAAGACCATGTTCCAGAATCTGCGATGGAGTTTGAAAAGCTTCTCATCGCGTCTCCCAGGTCGTCATTCCTTTGGGTAAGGTACATGGCGTTTCATGTCAGTTGCGGCGCGTATGAAGAAGCACGAGAAGTTGCCGAGCGCGCTCTTGGAGCCATTCCAGCGGCAGAAGAGTCTGAACGCATGAATGTTTGGGCGGCGTACTTGAACTTGGAAAACATGTACGGCATGCCGACGCCTGAAGAAGCCGTGAAGAAGCTCTTCACTCGGGCAGTGCAAATTGCAGACGCAAAGCACATGAACCTCACTCTAATTTCAATGTATGAGCGGAACGGGCAAGATGATCTTCTCGAGCAAGCTTTAAAAAAGGCTGTCAAGAAGTTTTCTCATAGTGCAAAAGTCTGGTTGGCGTACATCAGAAGCACTATTTTGAAAGGTGATTCTGAATGGGCGAGAAAGCTTTTGGATCGTGCGACGCAAGCGTTACCCAAGCACAAGCACATCAAAGTTTTGATGCGCACCGCACTTATTGAGATGAAAGAAGGCAACCCAGAACGCGGACGAACAATGTTTGAAGGTATATTACGAAACTATCCGCGTCGTACCGACATATGGTCTGTGTATATTGACCAAGAAATCAAACAAGGCGACATTCAACGTATTCGGGCGTTGTTCGAACGCGCGACACACTTGGATCTCAACGCGAAGAGTATGAAATTTCTCTTTAAACGCTACTTGGACTTCGAGCGCTCCGAGGGCGAAGAAGACAAAATCAAACACGTCAAACAGCGCGCCATGGAATACGTCTCTAATAAATTTGGCACGACTTGAGCGTGATAGAATAGTGATGATAATATGATTGATATGTGATGACGTCTTACTCTTGTTTTCCTAATTTCATGAAGTTCTAATCGCTATAAAACATTATTGTAGCTGTTTTGTCCAATCAACGGGATCGTAAAGGTCCAAGAACGCGTCCATCTCTTGACGAAGTACGGATGGCGCAAGCGGGCGTTGCTTTGCATCCGTGAGATTTTCAGGTAGATCAAGAAGACCGATGAGAATATTGCGGCCGAAATTCCACTTCCATTTTGTTTCGTCATCGATGACGTGTACGAAACCGCCCCTCATGTTGAATTCAACATGGAAGTATGGGAAATTCGCCGGAATAGTGCCGCGCAAGCCTTTCGGTGGTGCCGTTGAAAGACATTTCTTGGCATCATGCGTACTCCACTCGCTTTCGGCTTCGTCAATCGCCTTTTTGAAGTACATCGGAGCTTTTGCCGCAATATCCGCTGAGATTGGGATGCACTCTACAACTGCGTGGCGACCAGCGTGGCCGAGATTCATCGCAGTTTCAATGAAGCAGCATTCTTTTCCTTCCTGTGAAAACATGCGAACTAAACACTTTTTGAAATTGCGCATTTCTTCCCATACATCCTCGTCGACTTGCCTAGAGGATTGCGCATGCGCGATAGGTGCTATGATGCAATGTCCAGGAAGTAGTCGTCCTTGGGCCGGAAGCATCAGGTACGCTAGATTACCGTACGCTACGTGCAAATGCTTTGGCTTGTCTGGCGCATCGATGCAATAAATGCATTTATTTTGAGATGTCTGCATGCGCTTATAGTCCCGCACAGCTTTTTCCTTCGCTTTTAATTGCTGTTTAGCACCTGACATTTTCTTTTCTCGATTCTCGTACATTTCCAAGCCCCCATCGTGATCGTACTCGTCATCCACATCCAATTCCTTGCCCCTGTACTTTTTATGTCGTGCAATGTTATCCGCTAGGTTCCTGTCGTAATCTTCGACACCGCCGTATTTTTGCTCCGCAACCAAATCCCGTAATGTTTTCTTATCGTCATCCGCAAAATAACGCGTTCGCTCACCCTCGTCGAAACGTTGCGTAGTCTTTGGGGCTTTGCGCACTGAGCCCTCCGCGACGTGTACACCACCCTTGATTGTCGTTTCTCGACCAAACGCGCCAGGTGCGGCACGACCATCAGCGGTGACCATAGGCAATACTTCTATAGAAGCTGGTACATCTGCATCATGATTTTGTGTCGACTTATTGCCCATGAGTCTGGCTTTGAGTGCCGCAGCTGCCGACATGTTCGTAGACGCATTCGCTTGTGACACATTTCTGCTCTCTGGCATCACACGAGGAGGAGGAGGATCTCGCACGGGTGCCGGTCTCCTCACTGGCTGCCTATCGTCTTCCATTGCTGGATTTTCTGGCTTTTCGTCAGAAGATGATTGCTGCTTTTCATATGCCTCCATAAACGAGCCATCAGAGGCAAATTTGTTGCTCGACGCCACAGCTGATGAAATCAGCTCTCTATCCTCGTCTCGAAGTTTACCGCCTCGACGATCGGCCTGGCGCTCGCCACGCTGACTAAATGATTCTGGTACGCGCATACGCGGTCGTGTATCATTACCGTAGCGGGTACGATCAGAATCTCGTCCTAGCGGCTTGCCGCGCGCGCGGTCATGCCTTGCGTGTAGGTGTGCCTTGCCATGCGCTGCACTATCGCCAATACTCGTTACGAGCTCATTAATTGATCCCCAATGCTCACTAACGACTTCATCAACCTTGCGGCCTTCCGCAGCTGCGCGCTCTTGCGCGCGACGGAGTGCTTTCAGTCGCCAACTCGCACCGCCATCGCCGACGACGCTCGCGGGAGCCATTCTGGTTGCCGCGCCTTGTGAATCTCCATCTCCTCGCATCTCAGGGTTCAACTCTCGTTGAGATACTATCTTCGCAACACGCTCTTCTTCTTCCTTAC
>JACLAB010016684.1_pt1 | contig 29409 bp, 20 predicted proteins | sample 8027921 | NCBI WGS metagenome assembly JACLAB01 (sample SAMN15725117, study PRJNA655200) | protist metagenome | isolation source: fluorescence activated cell sorting (FACS) single amplified genomes of... | place: USA: West Boothbay Harbor, Gulf of Maine | collected 2000-07-19 | reverse complement strand
CGTGAGTACGTTGGAGGATATATTCAGCGGCGCGTCGTCCTCTTCCTGGGACGAAGACGAAGACGACGTCGAAGAAGAAGAACGAGAGAAAACTTCGCTGACGGTTGGAATCGAGAAGGGTGCGGAGACCGTGGACGTGGACGGTGGAAAAAGGGAGAAGACGAGAAGAGATGGTAATAGTAGCGGTAGTAGTAACAGTGGTGATATTGAGGGCAGGAAAAAGAACCAGGACAGCAGGTGGGAATGGCAAAGACAGTTTGATACTCCGAATCAGTTCATGGGGCATTTCAAGAAAGCGCCGGCCGAGAAAGGAGAAGAGAAGAGGCTCACTACCACCGCGGCAAATAGTACTACTACAACTGACTCCACCACTCCAGTGATAACGACAACTACAACGACGACGACGACAAAAGAAGAAGAAGAAGAAGAAGATTCAACGAATGCTGGCTCAAACTGGATCCCAGACGCGAGCGCGTTTCTTTCGCGTCTTCCGCTTCCGCCTTTGATCGGGAATTTGTTTTCTGGATCATCTTCATCCTCGACTGCAACGGCGACTACTTTTGCTGCTAATGCTGCTGCTGATTTAAGCATAGCTGAGCAAAGTGAGGAAGTAAACGCAGAAGACGACGAACGAATAATCGATGAACAACTTCGCGACGCGAACGTAAACGCCGTCGCGGTTGCAAACAACGCCTTGCAAAAATTAACAGCCGCTATTCAAGAGATTGACTTACAAATCGATAGAGAATCGCCGCCGCGCACGCCAAGATCACCATCATCACCACCACCACCATCAACAGCGCAAGAAGGCGGGGCTTTCATCACCGCCGAAAATCAAAGTGAAGAGGATACGTTCAACGATTTAAAGGAGGCGCTCTCCGAGGCGATTAAAAATGCAGACAAAGCAAAAGCAAAGCTTGGAGACGTCGAAGTAGCGGCAAATGACGTTTTGAAAGTGCGCGAACGCATCGAAACGTATCGTCAAAGCGCGACGTATAAGAAGAACGTTTCTTTGACATCTTCCGAAAATGGTAAACGCGGCTTGAGTGAAAGTCAGCCGGAAAATATTCAAGCTTTGCGTCAAGCGCTCGAAGCTGCCCAGGTCAAATTAAAAGAAGCTTCAGCTTCCTCGCGTAAACAAACTGTCGTTGTTGCCAGACAAGTTTTGGTATTGAGAGAACTTTTCGAGCCAGGAGCACAAAAGTCTGCAGAGAAGAGTAGTGAGAATGACGCCGATGCCGATATTCAACGAGAACAACAACAAGAGGGACTGGTAGAAACGAAAAGAATCGACGAAGGTTTGTACAGTAAAATCAACTCGGCTCGTAAAGTAGCCGAAGATGCGATTGTTGCGTCGAATATTACCGAAACTTTAGCGAAACTAACGTCGTGGCCAGGCGCAAAACTTTCGCAAATTGTGACGAGGCAACTCGAAGAGATGGCGGCGATTGATGAAGACACGGAAGATTTTGTCGGGTCAACAACATCAACCGGTGAAACCGACAGAAGCGATAACTTGGATAGCATTCTCCAGCCTGCTTTAAGAAACATGGTTTCCTCGTCCTTATATCGAGCGTCCGAAGAAGATACGAAGAATGCTAGGATTGCTTGTTCTCTTTCCTCTTGGATTTATAATTTTCCGGACCAAACGACAAAGGATGGTTTAACTCGAAACGGTTTGACCATGTTATGGAATTCGCACGAGCACGAAGAAGCTCTTTCGGAGGATGAAATTAGTGGCAACGACAGTCAACAACAACAACAACGACTCGTCCAAATCTCGAGTGTTGAGAATATCAACTTCACCGATGCCGAAGCCGCCGACTCGGAGATGAACAACGCAATTCTTTTAGAAAATTTGAAAAAGGAAAGACACAATCGAGAAGAATCGATTCGCTTAGCTTCTGCGGCGGCGGATGAAGCCATCAAAGCGTTGGCATCGGTGAAGAGAATGCGAGAATTAAAACCTGACGATCCAAACGCGGCCGAGGCTGCAAGAAAAGCCACGGAGCTCGCTAATTTGGTTTCTCAAGAGCTCACCAGAGTTTCGGAGTCTCAGAAAACGTTGAAGAAAGAACGCTCGGCGTTGTTACGCGAAAGCGAGAAAATAAGCGAGTTACAAAAACAAAGAGCAAAATCGAAAGCGTCTTCGGAAAACGGATTACAAAAGAAAAAGAAGAAGAATGGTAATAACAAAGAAGCCGGTGAGAATGCGGTGATGCCGGTGAACTATTGCGTGGGCGTAGACAAGGAAAACGCAACGTTATGGATTGTCGTCGAAGGATCGACCAACTTTGCCTCGTGGCAAACCAATTTAACTTGGACACCCACGACGTTTGAGGATAAAGAAATCAGAGTCCATCAAGGAGCGTACGCTTGCGCGCAAAGAATGTACGATCGCGTTGAAAAATTGTGTAAAGACCATTTGAAGACGTTTGGCTCTAAGAAGGCTCGGATAAAATTAACTGGTCATTCAATCGGTGGATCTCTGGCGTATTTGCTCGGTCTGATGCTCATTCTGAGAAATGGAGTTCCTCGATACGCGCTCGATGATATCTGGACGTTCGGGTCGCCGTACGTTTTCGATCGCGGTGCGGAAGATTTGATGCAAAGGATTGGGCTGCAGCGAGATTTCATTAAAGGCGTCATCATGGGCAAAGATATCGTACCTCGATCGTTTTCGTGCTATTATCCTCCGTGGACGCGTTCTATTTTGGGCTCGGCTCCCTGTCCTCGGCCGTTCAAATGCGTGAACATGCCTACGCTCTTAAACGAAGAAATGATGTACGCACCTTTGGGTGACATGTATCTTTTACAACCCGTACACGGTTCGGCGCATCCACTTTTACCAGAAGGACCGGGATTCTATAAGCTCCAAGGAGAAGAAATGTACGACATAATCGCCGCTAAAGCTCGCGAAAGTAGTTCGATATCGACGATGAGTCTAGATGCGAGTTTCGACGAAGAATCGCATTGGCTCGATGCGCAAAAAGACGAGCGTAAACTTGATTTTTACGCCGATGAAGTAGCTCAAACGCGAGGGTCAACAACAACTTCAACGACGAAGACTCTGTCTGAGAATTTAAACAAGATTGCGTGCTTAACGCAAGCGGATGCAGCATTAACGGCGTCCTTGATAATTTCCCAGATTGATAGAGAGCTTTTGACCAAAGCGAAAGAAGGCGTCGGCGGTGATCTATCGGTGATAATGCGAGAACAAACTCGAGATGCGGCGCAGAGAGTGATACTCAACACGCCACATCCACTCACAGTTTTGTCCGATCCGAGAAGTTACGGTTCGCAAGGTTCAATCAGTCGTCACCATAATCCGTACTCATATCAAAAAGCTTTGTCCAGAGCTGCGAAAGCTTCGGCGGGAGAAAATAAAGAATATTCATAAACACGTGAACAGTAGCAGTGAGCTTGTAAAATAAAATTTGTATGTACAACAGATAATGATAGTATATTTACGCGGCTTTCGCGAAGCCGACTCTGGACCCGCCGTGATCAAATACCGTGTGATACGGTCCCAAAAACACGTCACCTAGAATCCACAGAGGACCCATTGGTTTAGGAACATCTAAACCCATGAAACCGCTAATGCACGTGTTTGAGCCTTGTCCATCATCAATCTCTAAGACGTACTGTTTCGGCGTCAATTCGAAAGATTTACCGGCAATTGTAAACGAAATATTTGGCATTTCATCGATGGCGTTGCAATCGACTCCGGCTTGTCCACCCGGCTGCGCCGGGACAAAGTCACAAACCTTCTCGAGTTCATTCAAAACAACCGTACGAGTCACGTTCGCTTGCAATAACTCCTTCGCGTAATCCACGGCCATTTCACACGCCGAGCACGCAACTTTACTCTTTTTCGTTTCTTTTTCCTCATTCTTCTTTGACGGTTTGAAAAGATCGCCCAAAAGCGAGAGACCCCCGCGAAGACTGCGATGTTTCTTTTCCTCTCTCGTCGTCATCAATAATTTTCGAGACGTAGCCAACACCCCGGTTGGCTCACTTATTTCTTTTTCAATCGCATTTGTTTCAGCGGCAGCTGGACAGATGTTCAAACTCTCGCAGATTTGACTCGAATCGTACGTTTCGATGTCGTCCAAAAATTCTTCGCCGTAACGTTTAATGGCAATCTTACACTCTTGAATCATCAAGTTTTCGGCGCCGATTGCGTCGTTAATTTTATCGATGACGGCGGAAGGTCCGGCGAGCAACGATGTTCCTGTATCTGCAATCGCTTGATGCTTAGTAGAGGAGGAGAACGACACCGTCGTCTTGTCGTTTTTGTCGTCGATGAATGAAAACTCACCAACTTTCACGTCATCCAAATCGAATTGCCAGTAGCCTTTCTTCGTCAAATCCACCCAGACGTGCTCGCCGACGAAGTGCTTCTCGTCGACGCCACCAAAGACGAGTTCACCACCATCAACCACACCGTCCCCGTCTTGATCTCTGTTTAACCAAAACGAAAACTGATCTTTCTCGACTTGATTTTGCGCGACGGCGTTATCAAACACCGGCGTGACCCCGTCGACGGCGATTTCCTTAAATCCCAATCCTAAGATCCCGTCAAACTTAGCGAAAAGGAACGTCAATCCCGGCTCTTTCGTCGCTTCCGCAAACGTCTGATCTTTAATTTCAATCGAATTTCCCAAACGCACCGTATCCGAGCTCAAGAACCCGCTCAACGACCCAGATCCGTATTGAATTGCAAAATCCTCACCGTTCGGCTCGTACGACCTGCTCTTCTCGCTGTCGTACTTTTCGTGCGCGTCGCAGGGAATTTGAGAAAACTTGCACTTTGACGACGGCACCCACAAATTCGAGCTCCCGGTATCGAAACACACCTGAAATTTCTGCCCTGGCGTTCCAATTTCCACCGGACCGTAATATTGCGCGTCCATGTAATTCGCGATGGGCACCGACGACGTCGCTCCTCCTTCTCCTCCGATCGACGCGTCTTCAGACGATTCCATCTTCTTGTCCTCCATTAAACTCGTTTCGGCGTTTCTCGTGTACTTCTCCACCATTTGCTTCTTCTTCATCTCCGCGTGTTTCGCGCGCAGCTTGGACGCTTTCATCTTCGTTTGCCAGTTTTCGCTCATCGCTTCCTTGTCCTCGTTTGCTTTCATCAAAGGCACCTTTTTTTGCAAGGACACGCGGTGAAGAACTCCTTGGACGTTATTACTCTTATTACGTTGATGATGATACCGAAGACCACCAAAACCATCATAAAACAGCATCAGCATCGCTCCTCCTACTAAAGCGAGCGTTATCATCAACGAACGAGGACGTACGCGACGTTTGTCTTCTTCTTCTTCTTCTTTAGGGAACATGATGAAGAATTCTTCTTCTTCGCACAAAATTCGTGATGAAGATGATGATGATGCTTTTGGTATATAAAAGATGAAAGAAGACCAACGAAGTGTAAAACGAACGCTCAGAGGAGACAAAACCAAACAACGTCTCGACGAATTCTCTTCTTCTTCTTACGGTACACGTCTTCTTCCTTTATTATTATTAAACAATATATGAGCGAGAAATTATGATTGAATTTTGGGCAAATTTATTCCTTTGTTTGACCAAAAAACTACTACTGTGGTACTACTCTAAAATACTAAATTTTACCTCTTTCTCCTCTTTGTCTTTCTTTCGAAAACGACGTCGGTACGCGCGACGAATTTACAAGAAGAAGAAGAAGAAGAAGAGTCCCCGTCGTCGTCGTGTTTTGAGGAGGAGAACAGTCTCGAGCCTTCGTGAACGGGAGAGTTCTTCGCGTTTCCGTGAGGGAAGCACAAGACCGCGCCGACTCGGGGCGCGACGGCGTTACCGACGATGACTTTTTTCTTCTGTTCTTCTTCGTTAGTATGATCGTCATCATCGACGGAATAGAACGTCGTCTCGCCACCTCGAAAGGTATCGGTCAAGTAGATGAGAAACGTGAGGCGCGTCGTCCGCTGGTTTTCTTTATTATTAGTGTTGTTACCGTCGAGGAGCGCGTTCGTGTCGACGATGAATTCGTTGGTTTGTTCGTCGAGCATACCGCACGGCCAAGCGCCGTCGAGATGTCTGCGATAGACGCTCTTATCGTCGTATTTGAATATTCGAAACCGCGGGTTTATGCCGACAGGAAGCCAATAATGGTGGACAGAATTATCGTCGTCGTCCTCGTCGTCGTCGTCTTCGAACGCATCTTCTTCGTCGGCGTAGAAATGGTCGCGAATTCGTTGCCAAATATTTTCTACGACAGCATTATACACGCATATTTCGCAATACTCCATCGACTCTTGGTCGTTCTCGTCGTCTTTTACGAGTCCGCACGCCAAAGCGCTTCGAACGAATAACTCACACTCTGCTTTCGCGAAAACAGACGTCAACGCGAATATCCCGGGTCCAACCGTTTGACTCAAATCGACGCGATTTACTCTCGGCGCTCGAAAGCCTGCCGGCGCGAGTATCAAAGCGTTTGGAGAGACTGGTCGAAAGAGTTTCAACGGTAAACGATTTGCCGGTCGCCGTCGACCGTCGTCCTCGCAACAAACGATGAAGCGTAAGCTATTATTGTTGTTACGCAAAGCTGCGGCGTGTATTTTTTCCTCTTCCTCTTCCTCTTCCGAACGCGCGGGTAACTCAACCCTGTTTCTAATTTCCACGCGAACTCTTTCGCGACGAGGAGAAGCATCATCATCGCTCACCATCCACGCACGAATCATTTCTCGTTTTTTCATCTCGAGACTAGGCGCGAGTCTTCCCGCGCTCTTCTTCCTCGTTTTTTTCTCCTCGTCGTCTTCGTCGTAGCTGCTTTTGCGAATTAATTTCAATACCCGCCACAAAAGCTCGTCCTCTTTCTCCTCTTCGCCGACGACGACCATGTGATCACCACCGACGCCGCTGAAACTCTTCCTCGCGAACGAACACCCTCGCACTAAATTCTCCTTACCAATCTTCTCGATCGTCTTCTCGACGCCGCTCACGTTCTCGCCCTTTCCGCTCTTTCCGCTCTCGTCAACGACGTCCTCCTCCCCGTCCTCGTTATTCTCAATCAGGAGTAACTCTGCGGCTGCGTTTGCATCTCCCGCCGCGCAAAACGTAAAATACGCGCATCGCAAAGACGCGTTCGTCAAACGAAGAAGATGATGAGTCGTCGTCGTCGTCGCAGTAAACACTCGTCGACGACGACGCCCTTCAACATTTTTGGTGTTCAACTGCTTGACTTTTCCCAGGACTTTCTTCACCGCTTTCGCGTTCGCGCGGAGTTGACACAACGCGAGCACTCTCTCCAACAGTTGAGAGAGATTGCGAAAAGAAAAGAGTTGTTCCTCCGAGGAGAACAAACACACTTTGTCGTCGTCTGAATCGTCCCCTGTGTGATCGTCTGAGATCAAAAGCAAGTCGTCCAAGACGTGCAAAAACGCTTTCACCGAGGAGGTCAGATTTCCCGCTCGCAACGCGACGTCGCACACGCGCTTCTGTTTGTTCGTTTCGACGACAACGTTTAACGAAGAAGATGCGTCGACGTTTTTTCTTACGGCGCTACCAGCGAGCGAGGTGTTTATCTCCTTTGTCTTTGTCTTCTTCTTCTTCTTCTTTGACATGATGATGAGGATGCAAAAGCCGTTGAAGACGAGCGTGTGTGTGTTCTGAAGCGCGAGCGTTATGCGTGTTCATGTTTATAAATCATAATGAAGGCAAAGTTATTACTCTGTGCGATGCAAAATTAGTATTAAGTAGTGCGTGTTTTACTAAACTCTCTCTCTAACTCTCTTTTGTCTCTCTCATTTCGCGCGATGACGTTATTCTTCTTCTCAACTAAACGTACGCTCTCTCGTTTTCTCGCTCTCGACTACTTCGCGGCGGCGGCTCGAACGTTGAAGACGAAGGCATCGCACTTTTCTTTCGACTTTACGACGCCGCTCTCGTCGCAGACGCCCGAGGCGACGTCCACACCGTTCGGACGTAACACCATGACCGCTTCGGAGCAGTTTTCCGGCGTCAATCCACCGGCTAAAATCCATCCTTTCCTGGAACATCCTTTGGGAACTTTTAAGTTTTCCCACTCGAATTTCTCCCCCGATCCGGCGTTGACGCCGTCGATTAACACGTAATCTACCGTTTTCCTCGGTCCATTTACCCAATCAATCGGTGCTTTCCACCCTTTCTCCCCGGATAACATTTCTTTCCTTCTCGAGGCTAACTCCTCTTCGCTCTCCCCCGGCATTTCCGTCACGATTTTCCCGCTCTCGTCCGCCGAGCACACCCAAATAACTTTGATCTTTTGCGGAATATCCTTCAGAGATTGTCTGGCCAAATCGCCGTGTAACTGCGCGTGCGTGTTATATCCAAGCTCTTCGCATATCTTCGCTATCGTCGCTCCGTCTTCGTCCACGAACACCGCGACTGGCGTTATCACTCTTTCTTTACTCTTTTCGCACTCCTTTACGATCTTTTTCGCTCGTTCGATATCGACCGACCTTTTACTCTTGGGCCATAAGATCATCCCAACGTGTGAGGCGCCGCTGTCGATGGCGACGCGACAATCTTCCGCGGTGGTGATGCCGCAAATTTTCACCACTTTAGGTACATCGAAATTCATTGCATTCTTCGTAGGGGTATTCGTTTTTCGCTCTTCTTGTTCTTGTTGTTCTGATGATGATGTTGCGCGAGGAGGATCGCAAGAAGATATCTTCTTCTTCGTGCCTCTCACGAAACTTCTTCTTTCTCTTCCTCCTCCTCTCGTTGCTTCCAAACGACGACAACTTTTCGAAGAAGATAACAACGCATTATTATTCAAAGTGGTTTTTGAAGGCTTGCTCTTCGTGGTAGTAGTACGACGACGACGCGTCGTAGTATTCGTGGTGGTGGTGGTCGAAACCATTTTCATCATCATCATCCTCGTCGATGCAATCGTCGTCGCCGTCATCTCTTCTCTCTTTTTGCTTCTTTTGTCTGAGAGAGGAAAGAAAATTTTTTGTGAAGAAGAGAAAAGTGCACTCACTGTGCGTTTTGTTGTTTTTTTCGCAGAGAGACGACAGACAGACAGACGAAAGAGAACGAGAGAAAAAGAGATTCCAACAACAACAACAACCCAGAAGGAGAAGAAGAAGAAGAAGAAGAAGATGACGACGACGACGAGAACAACAACATCAATGTTGTTCTCGCTGACACGCTCAACGGTCTCTTCCGTGATGACACTCCTCGCAGCGGGTTTGACCGTGACGTTCTCCCAAGCGATGTTTTTGCACTACAGTTACGAACCCATCGAAGAAGAGCCGACGAGAGGGACGTCGTTTAAAGGACTGGCGAGATGTGGATTCGTCGAAGAAGACGAAGAAGTGAAAGAAGAAGAGGAACAGAATGAGAGTACTTTTGTTTCTGCGACAAAGATGATGCTTTCGAGGACAAAAAGGACGACGACGACGACAAAAGAAAGAGGAGGTAAAAGTAAGGAGAGGAAACGCGTGGTGATTGTGGGCGATTCGCTCGCCACCGGCGTGGGTTGCACGACGAATACGCCGGCGCTGGCGAGAATCGTCGCGGAGCGATTGGCGGAGCTTTTATCGGTGGAGATCGAATGGATTGCGGTTGGAAAGAAAGGCGCAGCGTTGAGCGATATTTCGTCGTGCGTGCTTCCCGAGCTCAGAGAGAGTAACAACAGTAGAAGAAGCGTTAGTAACAGTAACGATAGCGGCGGTAGCAGCAGAAGTAGGAGTAGTAATAGCAGTGGTCATGATTCAGTCGAAAACGAGGTGGAGGAGAAGGAGGAGGATGAAAACGCACAGAACGAGTTTTTTCTCCTACAACAACAATTTCAACAACAACAACAACAACAACAAGCGTCGTCGTCGTGTGCGAGGAAAGCGGACGCGGTGATAATTCTGTGCGGGATTAATGACGTGAAAACGTGCTTTCTTCACGGAAAAATCTTTTTTCGGGAGAATTTCGAGAACGAGTTGGAAAACGTGATCAAAGAAATCAAGAGCGTCGTCGGGAGCGACGCGCTCGTCGTGTTGCCGGGGAATCCCTTGCACATCGCGCCTTTATTTCCGAATCCACTTCGCGAAGTTATTTTGAAACTGAACGACTGTTGGGACGACAAAAAAGAAAAAGTCGCGAATAAGCTAGGGAAACGTAAAGCTTTGTTTATCAATTCTCCCACGCTACAAGCGCTGAGAGATGCCGTCCGAATGCATGGGGGGGATAGTGGTGATGGTATTCGAGAAGGCGAGTTTACCGCGAGAGACGGCGTGCATCCAAACGATATGGGCTACAAGGCGTGGGCAAACATCATCGCCGCGGAAGTAGCCAAGGTATTAAAGGATAACGAAGTACAATGATCTCTTCCTTTTCCTCTCGAGCGTGTTGTTTAATACATATTTTTGTTTAATGTTAGTAGCACATATGTAGTACGACTTCCAAAAGCACGCTTTCTTTTTAACTAGCTTTATGGGATGATGACTTTAAAAGCTATTATTATTTAATATTTTAGTTCGTCAACGGCGGGATGACTCCTTCGTTGGAATCAAAAACGGCCGGGATGAATTTTATTCCGAGTTTTTCCATGATGAGCGCGTTTTCCGGGTTGGAGTTTGATATTCGCAAAGTCTTCCCGAGAGCGAGATACCTATCGCACAAGGAGTTCATAGCTGCTAAGCCGGAGTAGTCGCACACTCTGCAATTATCGATGTTTAGGACGATATCGTTTGGATCGACGCGAAGCGCAAACTCGTTTTTAAACGCGCGATCCGTTCCAAAGAATAATTCCCCGGAGCATCGATACACCGCTCTCTCCGTTCCATCGCTTAAAGTTTCAGTTGTACGTACTACATCGAGCGCATTGAATGAATTATCCCACGCGTACAATAGTGCCGCGAAAACTACCCCGGTACCAGTCGCGATGGCTAAGTTTGTGCGCTCCGTCAAGATCGTTACCAACAATATTAAAAACGTGTCTTGCAAACGCACGCGATCGGTCGTATCCGCGAAACATTTACGACGGCGACGACCGGCGTAATCCACCCTGTACGAGTTGTTCTTTGCCGATTGCTCGTCATTTCCCGTGGTTTCTTGCTGCGCGTCTTCTCCTTCTCTTCTACCTGGAATACAAAGAGATCGAACGTTTCCCGTCATGAGGGATAAGCAACTCCAATCAAAGGTGTAAATAACAACCATGAACAATACACCCGTGAGCGCGGCGACGGGGACTAACTCGATAACTTTTGAAGCCGCAACTACGAATATTAAAAACATGGTCGCCGCAAAAGCGGTCGATAATCTTCCGATTCCTCCTGATTTCACGTTAATTGTACTTTGGCCAATCATCGCGTCCCCGCCCATAGACTTGAACATTCCACTCAAGAGATTTGCGACGCCCTGCGCGACGCACTCTTGCGTGCATCTACCAGTCGCATCGGACGTATCCTCCAAGATTTCATCCACGAGCTGTAAGGTTAATACAGATTCAATCAACCCGACCGCCGCCAAGGAAAATATCAACGGAGCGATAATTCCAAACGACTCCGTCGTTAAATCCACATCCGGAGTGTGGTACGTCGGAAACGCTCCTTTTACCGGAGATAAATCTACTACGGTGGGTGTGTCTGCTCCTATGGCCGTTCTGTTTATAGCGTGCTCGAAAATCAAGCACGAAAGAATAGATACGAGTGAACTTGGGACCATTTTGGTCAAGCGCGGTAAATAATGGACGATTAACATAGACCCAAACACGTACAGCAGCATAATCCACGTCGATGCTTCAGATGCACTTCTCCACGTTTTCTGTTCCTCGTAACCAGTGTGAATGAGAAAATCTTTGTCTGACTTGAATTCACTCAAAGAAATCGTCGATGAGTTATCCGCGTCTGCTTCGCTCAGAATCGCGCCGACGTAAGTGTTCAACTGATCCGCAGATAAATCCGGCAACTCTTCGGCAAAGACGCGCGTAATGTCCGCGGATGAAATTTCCCCTGCTCCGGTCGAATCAAACACTTTGAATCCTTTTTTCCAGTCCACTTCTTGAAAAGACTCCAGCTGCGCTTTGAAAATTATAATCGCCAAACCGTTTACGAAACCGGTCATGACCGTGTTGGGAATGAGACGCACCAAGCGACCGGCTTGAATGAGACCGAGAACTATTTGCAAAATGCCGCACAGAATCATGACCATAAACAGATATTCCACGCGTTTATCGTACGCTTGATCCCTTAACGATTTGCACGAATCTGTAATCTCCGTGCATCCCGCAATTTCCCCTAAAGAGACGAGTTTCTCCACCGGCAATAAGCCGTTCGGTTCCATGATTTGGACGGCGACAACCGCCATCGCGCCCGCCGCCCCAGAAACCATTCCTGGACGCCCCCCGATGAGAGCGGTGATTATTCCTAGAAAAAACGTTGCGTATAATCCAACTAACGGATCTACTTTCGCCACGAAACTAAACGCCACCGATTCTGGCACCTGCGCTATCGACACCGTCAAACCAGACAAGATTTCATTTTTCAATCGTAACTTGTTCTTTTTGTAAAAGTTGAAAGATTCCTTCGCGTACGCGAGGCCGCACAACGGCGTGTCCGAGAACCCGTGATTCGCGTGAAAGCGCTGCATGAAGTTCATCTCCTCCGAACTTTTTTGGTTCTCGTCTCTTTCTTCCCGTCGTTCCTCTCGTTTTGTCTCAGTGGCGGCCATTCTTTATCCTTTAAACTCTTTTGAGTATATCTAAAAGAGAAGAGAGAAGAGCTTTTGGGAGAGATGAGAGAGTCGAGTTGAGTGCGAATAGAAGACTACGTGCGATTCTCTCGATGTATTCTTCTCTGTTATATATATCTCGTTTGTTTGTTTTCTTTTGCCCTTCACGCGCTTCTTCTTCGCGAGTGATTATGTGAACGTAAATTATCTCAATAAGTTGTTGTGTGAGTGAAAAAGTGCAGCATGGGGACACAAAAACGAATACTAATACTACGAGTTGGTTCGTTCTCGTTCTTTTTTCTAAAATGTTTTAGTACTCCTTGCATTACAAATCAATCAATCTCTCTCTCTCTCTCTCTCAGAACACAAAACCAAAACCTCTCTACTTCTTCGCTCTCGCGACGCGTCCAGCTTTGTGCACGGCCGAAACTCTCGCTAACGCCTTCTTTCGTAAATCCGAGCGATTCGCGCACGCGGCGTCCACCGCCTTGGCTTGGTTTCGAAAGATGCCTTTGTTGTTCGCGCCGTTCAAGGTGGAGGACGGCGTCTTCGCGCCGGCCAATTCTTGGATGTCCACCGTGTTGTTCATGTTGGCGATGCCTGTTGTTGTTGTTGTTTAATAATAATAATAATAGTGTGTGTTGCGTAATAAAAGAAAGGAAAGTGTTTGGTCAGTTTCTCGTTTCGGTCGTTTCTTTTTTGTTGGTTCTTCTTTTTTGTTTGTTTTGTTTGAGCAAAAATTTCCTTCTCTTTTCTTTGTTTTTTTTTGCTCTTCTCTTCGATACAACAAACTCTTTTCAGCCAGCGCGCACCAGCACCAAAGAAATCCATAAATTCATTTTTCTAGGGCTTTTCCGAGACCTTGAACAGCCTAAACCGGTCTCGTTTTGTCTCTCACTCCCTCTCTCTTCCAAGGAAGGAAGGAGGAGCGCATTCACAACATCATTGACACCGTCACCCCCTCTCCCTTCTCTTTTTTCTCATCAATTTAGACGACTCCAATAAAAAAGTGTTTCGCGACTCTTCACCCTCTCTCTCTCTCTCTTTCTCTCTCTCTCTTTCTCCTCTTCCTCCTCCTTCTTTCGTCGTCGTCATCGCAATAATAAAAAAGAGAAGAATTGAAGAAGAAAAGACGATTCGCGAGGAAAAAATTCTCTACGAAGTAGTCGAGTTAAGTTTTACCTGAGCTGCTAAATCCGTGCTTCGCGGTCACGTTGCCTTTCTCCGCGGACATGCGCGTTCGGTTCACGGACGCGCGGACGTACGCGTTGTTCTTCTTCACGCACTGCCATACGAGCTCCGAGGAGCACTCCACGTGTGCTTTCACCATGATGATTTTGTGTTTTTGTGTAAAAATGAGGTCTTTTGTTTGTAGGAGACGATTGAATTGTAGTCCAAGAAGGAGGGGAGCGTGAGAGCGAAAAGAGAGAGAAAAAAGAAGAGAGAGAGAGCAAAAAAGGAAAAAATCAGACAAAAAAAAACGACAAAAAATTATCCAAAACAACAACACTTTTGTTGTTGTTGTTGTTGTTGTTGTTGTTGTTGTTGTTGTTGAAGAGAACACAACAACGCGAGAGTATTCTTCTTCTCGTTCGTAAGAGAAGAAGAAGAGTTGACTTGTATTACCGAGTGTATTGATACCTGGTTTTGAGAGAAGAAGTTGTTTTGAACGAACGAGAAACAAAGAGAATTACACACGCAGAGATAAAAGAAGAAGAAAGAAAAGAGAATTATAATAAGAGAAGAAGAAGAAAAGAAAATGTCTGAATTCACGCCTCCGTCGTATTCCGGCGACCCGAACTCGGCGCGATGCGAGCAAGAGTGCTTCACGCTCGGGTTTATTAGTTTAAACGCGGCAGTTTTGATGAAATGTCTGGGAGGCTCGCGATTACTTTTAGACGCCAGACCTAGAATGAACGGAGACTTAGCCTTGGCCATGGCGGAAGAAGCGGACAATAAGAAACGAAGAAAGAAAGGGTTACCGGAAATCAACCGACGAGAGAAGTTAGGGGCGACCCAGTTTATGTGGCAACAGAGATGGCAAGAGTATTATCGCGCGAGAAACGGAATCTGATGAAAATGAAATCGAAAATGACAGGAACGACGAGAAGAGGAGGAGGAAGAAGAAGAAGAAGAGTGCGCGCGAGATGCGTCGAAGAAAGTTGTTCATCAAGTAATATCATCGCGTAATAATTATATTATAAACACCAATTATTAATTATTAAGCCTCCCGTATTAAAAAGGTTCCTCTCTTTATCTCTCTCTCGTCATCGTCATCGTCGTCGTTCTATATTATTATTATTATTCGCGAATCCAACCGTTGTTCGTCATTTGCCAGTCCACGACGCCGTTCCCGTCCGCAAACCATAAGTTGATTTCTCTCTCGGCGGAATCGACCGAGTCGGAACCGTGGATAATATTTCTGCCAACCTCGACGGCGTAGTCGCCGCGGATAGACCCGGGCAAAGACTCTAAAGGATTCGTTTCTCCAATCATCTTTCTCGCGGCGGCTACGGTACCAGTCGGGCCTTGCCAAATCATGCACACGACCGGCCCGGAAATGATATAATCGACGAGATCTTTGAAAAACGGTTTCGAAGACAAGTCGCGATAGTGCTCCTCCGCAATCGCTCGCGTGCACTGAAACGTCTTCAAACCTTTCAACTGCATGCCTTTATTCTCGAAGCGTTCGACGATTGCTCCAACTTTTCCTCTTTGCACACCATCCGGCCTAAAGTTTTATAATAATACGTATTTATCGTTAAAGAGAGTTGTTGTTGTTCTGTAAGTCAGTTTTTGTCTCGTTTCCACCTCCTGCTGGAGAGAAAGACGACGTTTTAACAAGAAGAAGTGGATAAAAAAAACCTCGAGGTTTTGTTGAGAAGAAAGAGTTTGACGAAGTCAAGAAGTCAAGAAGAAGTCAAGAAGAAAGGCGAAAGACAACGACGACGTAAACGACGACGCACTTGATCATGATGTACGTGCGCTCGTCCGGGAATCGTCCCGCGACGACCACCCCTCGACCAGTTTTTGCGCCCTCATTGGGAAGACTTCGACGACGACGATGACCTCTTGGTTGTTGACGTCCACCTCCTTTCGACGACGAGCTTTTGGAAAGAAGAGAAGAAGAAGAAGAAGAAAAAGAAACGGAAGCTCGGGAGGTGAGAAAGCGTGGTCGTTGTTGTTGCTGTTTCCAAGGCGTCGTCTGGGCGCGCGTGGCAGTCGTCGTCGCGGTGAAAATCATATCTCTATATATACTCTATACTACTCAAAAGAATTCGTTGTTGTTGAATTCCTTTTTTTGTGTGTGTGGAATGGAACTTTTGAGATTTTTTTTTTCCTTTTTATACTTTTTTCTCTCCCTCAAAAACACACACACACACACGTTCGAGTGACAGACACACACACTAGAGTCTCTTCTGAGTTTATGTGTGTGTCTGTGCGTGTCTGTGGTGTGATTGTCGTTTAAAAGGAACAATTTAACACAATTAATATCATCGCGCGGACACACACGCGAGACGTGCCGGAACTCAGAGAGAGAGAGAGCGCGTACTTTTGTTGAAAGAAGAGAAAAATGAAAGATAAATTGGCGAAGCAACAACATAATGCGAATAATGCAGCCGCCACGACGACAAAGATGACGACGGAGAAGAAGGGGGAAAACAAAGCGGGGGCCGCCTCCACACCACCATCACCATCACCACCACCTGTGGCGGTGGTAATAAAAGGTGGAAAAAACGCAACGACTTCGCTTTCTCCGACCGGGACGTTGCGAGGGTACTGGCAAGCCGAAGAAGAGACGGCGTTACGCGCCGCCGTACAAAAGCACGGCATCGGCGCGTGGGAGAAGATGAGAACAGATCCTGATTTCAAAGCGTTGAGGTGCGCACGATACATATTTTATCGCGAGAGACGTGCTACTGCTTTTCTTCGCGTTTCTTTTAAGCTTTACTCGTCGTTTTCGTTATCGTTTTCTCGTTTTCTCGTCGTCGTGTTTGTTCTTTGCGCGGTGATGATGAGAGAGACACAGAGAAGGCAAATTCGCGACGAGGGGGCGGCGACAAAAAAAACACTTTCTTCTTCGATGAAATTTCCTCCAAATGTATTGGGAGCATTTTTTTCCAAACAACAACAGTTTCTTCTTTCTTTCTTCTTTCTTTGTCTTCTTCTTCTTCTCGTTTGAGCAAAAATTTTGTGTTTCGAGACGGAGAAGAAGAAGTTAAAGAAAAAGAAGTTAAAGAAGAAGAAGAAGAAAGTTGTTGTTGTTGTGTTTTCGAATGTGGGAGTTTTCGATGGTTGGGCGACCTAGTCGTCGTCGTCGTCAAAGTCGAATCATCGAGCGTGGCGTCAAATCTCTCAAAAAACAACATTTAAAATTAACGCGGGTCTTTCTTCCTTCACGTTTCCATAATTCCAGGGGAAGAACCGGAGTGCAGCTGAAAGATAAATGGAGAAATCTGATCAAGTTTCAACACTTGCGACGAGGAGAGATTGAATCGGCGCCGTATAAAGCGACGGTTCGCGCGAAGCAAAATGCAGCCGCGGCGGCGAAAGGAAATGTTGATACCACGAAGGCACCAAAGAGTGGTGGAGCGAGCGGGAAAACAGCGAGCGCTAGTAAGAAACGAAACGCGTCTGATCAAGGTGGTAACATCGCGAAGAAGAAAGGGAAGACCAATGCTTCCGGCTTCAAGAAAGGAACAAATAGCAGCGACTTGATGGATACGTTTCAAAAAGGTCCAAAAGGGAAAAGGAGTAAACTAACAAAAGGAGGGAGATTTGGCAAAGGCGCGGATGGCGCCGATGCGAGGAATATTATCGATGCTAACACGAATCTCGATCATTTGAATAACGGAGGCGAAGGTATCGGTCGATCAATCTCGCCGGCGTTGCCGCCAAAGAAACAAGCTTTCAAGCAACAAAAGAAGAAAATGAAGCTTTTAGCGGAAGCGCGAAAGAAAGCGGGAACTCCAGATGCGAAAGCGAGAGCGTTGCACGCGCCATCGAACGCTCCACCAAGAAAGCGGGTCGCCGCCGCGTGGGCCGCCGGTATATCCGACGTCAATCAAATAGGGAGCGGAGGACTTTTGAACTCGAACATCAATAGTTTAGATGAAGATGAACAAGATATTGTAGGAGCACATTTAGGACACGTGACGTTTGATATCGATGAAGATGAAGATGCGCATCACTTAGCTACCACTTCTGGAAGAGGTCAGAATAACAAGTATGGCGGCGCTGCTTCTTCAGCGAGCATGGCTCGATTTACAGAGGAGATGGAAAGGGAAATCGAGCAGACGAAGGAGCGCAGAGCGCAAATGGTTAGAGACGTGGAGTATTCCGAGAGAGAATTGGCTCGATTAAAGTCGCTCGTCGAGGAAGCAGAAAAAGTGTATTCGGAAGCTCGCCTGAAAGCACAGGAGACGCTTCAACAGGCGCAGAAAGAAATTGCTGAAAAGCGTAGAAAACAATCCATGGAGTCTTTGGAAGAGCAGAAAAAAGCAGCGGCATCCGATGGCGAATTATTAGAAGAAGAAGAAAAGAAAGGTAACAGCAACAGCGACAACAACAACAAGAATGACAAAAAGAGCGACGATGACGATAACGATGGAAAAGATGGTCATAAATCGAAGGGGGCTACAACGAGGAAATCACTCGAGGCGTCAAAGCAACCCAAATCCGCGACGACCGAAAATATAAAGGTTGACGATGATGAGGACGAGCCATCGAACGAAGACGTGAGTCCAAAGTCTGTTCCAAATTTGATCGATGTTGAAGATGTCGAAGTTGACGATGCCGAGTGGGACAAGTACTTGGCGTTTGGAGGAGATAACGCTAATGAAGAAGACGACGAAGACATGTCCGAGATGCAACGGGCTGCGCAGATCGCTTCAGATGAAAAGAAAAGAAAAACCTACGCCACCGACTCTGAGATGAATAAAGCATCAAAATCTCCCAGGCTTAGGAGCCAAGCCGGGAGTGCGGGTAACTCAGACAAGGATGCTGCTACGAAAACGGCTACACCGACTATGGCTATTACGAAGGCTCTAGAACAAAACCGACGACAACAACAACAACAATATCAATTCATTCCGTCAGATCCAAACGGACATTACGATACGGACGATTCGGATGATGATCTCAGCAGCGATGAGTCAGATGAGGAAGAACTCGATGAGGAGCAACTTGTTGCAAAAGCAGCTTGGGAGAAGGCACAAACTGCGTTAGCGAGAGCGGGATTGCCGCCGATGCAAGAGATCGAGAACGTATTACTGCAAGAACTAAAGAGACTCGAACAAGCAAATACAAAATTAGTGCATGCTCGACTTGCTTTGGAAGCTTGTGATTCTGAACTTTCCGAGCTCTTTGCCAGAGCGGAAGCTAGGAAAGCTGGTGTGTATAACGAAGACGACGACGACGATTTGCGTGAACAGACAACAAATACGGGATCTTTACCGAGCGATCTTCAGAACATTCACACAGATGACGAGGACGACGACGATTTGCAAGTTGTAGGCAAGAAGAGAAAGAATGCGTATGATGAAGATGACGACAACGATGATGATGACGATGACGATGACGACGACGACGACGACGACGACGACGACGACGACGACGACGACGACGACGACGATGATGATGATGACGGGGAAGGAGAAGAAGAAGAGAAAATGAAAAAATCGACTCGATCTGGTGGCGCCAAGAACTCCGCGGAAAGAGACAACGCAAACACGAGAAAGAACCTGAGATCAAAAGATGGGAACGAGAAGAAAGAAGAAAGTGGTGCTGCTGTTGAAAAAAAGGATGGGAAAAAAAAATCTGACGATGGTGAAGAAGGTGAAGAAAATGAAGAGGATAAAAATGTCGGAAAGCAAAAAGCGACGGCTAAGAATGCGAATAATAGCAAAAGCAAGCAACAAGCGGATCAAAAAGACGCGAAGAAAAAGAGCAGCGGTAGCGGCCAGAAGAGTTCTGGTGGTGGCGGATCTGGACGAGGTGGATCTGGCTTTCGCTCTGTTTCGGAAGATCGACGTTTCGGAATCTACGATGCTCGACGTTATCGTTCGGTTGAAGAAAATGATAGAAATGCACAAATGAGCGGAGAGAAGATCAACTTCGAACTCGGTGGCTCCAACGCTGCGGCTGCCAATAATGCGCAGAACAGCGCCGGTGTTAGTAATAGCGATGAATCTGGTGAGAAGAATCGAAAACCTGGCAAAGAGAAAGGAAAAGGCACCGGTGGTCAGCAGTCAAAAAAACAAGGCGTTGGGCGAGGTGGTGGAAGTGCCAACGCTAGAGCGAGTTCTTACAAAGAGAGCGCGATGGCGTTTGCAGCGGCGCATTGGCCACAGCAACTGAAAAAACGCAGAGATAACAAAGCTAGAAAGAAGCGCGTCAAGATTGGACAATCTTTGTGGGAGTAATAATAGTAAGACATATCAACACTAGAGAGAGGAAAGCGAGAATCAACGCAGAATTTTAAATTTCATCGAAATTGTACATTTTTTATTACTGTATAAAAGGATATACTTTCTTTCTCTACGCGGATCAGCCTTGAATCGCGCGATGTGCCGCTGCATTTTACGCTTGATCCTCTTTTTTAGGAGGAACTACGATTTTCCGCGGCGCTGGAATGTCGCGAAGCGACGACGATCCTTTCTCCCTTCCGCCGGGAAGGTTTTTTCTATTTCCCATCGCTTTACCACCGTCACGCTCGCCAAATTTAGTTTTGTTCTGCCGCAAGTTATTAACAGTATGGTGAACGTTGCGTCTATCTCTACCACCCTCATCGACATCATTGGCGTTAGTATTGTTATCGTTATCTTCGTCAACTTCGATATTGCTATTGATATTCGTCGGGAACCTTTTGCTCTTCTTTTTGTGAGCATTGTTGAGCTTCAAGTTTTCGAGCCTGTTTTTATTCGCGGCGTTTACCGTGGAAACATTGTCTTTACTTCTACCGCCCTTACCGCTCTTGAAATTCGTGCTCGCTCCCTTGAACATGGCTTTCTTCTTCTCTCTGTACGACGCTAGCATTTCCTCTTTCGTGAAAGAATCCTCTTTTTCTCCAACGACGTGAAGATATAAACATTCTGGGTTTCCGCATGGAAAATTGCGTAAGAAGGCGTTACAATATTTCGTCGTGCCATGGCATGCTCGAAGAGGTCTTCCTGTACCGTCTGGATGAGCAGGGACACCGTCAATGCACTGAATGCATGTCTCCGCGTCCGCTTCTGCTTCAAACGTTACGTAAGCGCAACCTGCTAAATTTCCCGCATTACTATCATCATTTCCGCTACCATTGGCCGGTGCTGTCGGACAGGACACTTGTAACTTGATGATACTACCATACTTTCCAAAATACTCCGCCTTCCTCAGTATCTCTTCCTTACACATAGCAGTCGGAATGCCGACCACGTAGACTAAGTTTCGCTGAATGATGCGCACATTGACGAGGTGCTTACGACTACAGTCAATCGGAGCATTTGGATCGTACGATGAATATCCACCACCACCGCCGCCGAAATTACCATCCAATTCGCCCCCTCCTCTCCCTCGACCTCTGCCTCGTCCTCCTCCGCCGAAGAGAACCCCTCCTCGTCTTCCGCCTCGGCCCCGTCCCCTGCCTCTGCCGCCACCGAATACGATGTTGTTTTCGCCCTCACCGCCGGCACCGTCGTAATTTTCTGCGTACCTACTGCGGGGATGGTTTTGGTATCGGTATGATCGACTACCGTGATGATGATGATGATGATGATGTTGCAAAGATGAAAGCGACGACGAAGATGAAGAATAATTGCCTCCTCCTCCTCCTCTTTCCCTTCGTTGTTGTGCGCTACTCGCATCCGTCAAAGAAGCTACTTGCTCCGCGTCAAACTCGAGCAGATCTTGATCGTAGTCCTGTCGACACGCAGGACACTTCCCAACCGTCTCGCCAAATCCAACTTCCATGATTTGATGCCAACACCACGCGCATAATTGATAGCCGCACTTGCACGGTTTAAAGGCTAAATCGGTCGCATCCATATCGTTACAACACAGCGGGCACGTCTCCGCGTCCTCCTCTTCTTCCTCCTCGTAGGCCTCGTCTCTTCCTTCTCCAGAGTGGTCTCCGTTCCCTCCTCCTCCTCCTCCTTGCCTGTTGTTGAAGTTACCCCCACCGTCGCCATGGTAAGTTCCTCTTCCTCGCGTTTCGACGACGCCTCTCATTTTCTCTCAAGATTTGTCACGTCTTTGGGGCAAAAATTCTAAAAAAATTACTCAATTACGAAGTACTGATGTGTACAAAGTTGGTCGAGAAGAGAGCGAGAGAGAGTGAAAGACATTTTTTACGAAGAGAGAGAGAGAGAAGAGAAGAGAAGAGATTAAGAGCATACGAAGACGATAGTATCAGAGAGACAAGAACTATACACTCGAGGCGCACGCGTGAAAGTTTTTGCCACACGCGCGCTTCCTTCTACTTTTACTACAACTTTTTTTACTTCCTATTTACTTTATAAACTATTCTGCGATTCGCCTCCGCTCGCTCCGATGAAAACGAACGGAGAAGTAAGAGTTCGTCTTCTTCGTCTTCTTCTCCCGGCGGTTTAATTTCGGCGCGTTCGCGACGTTCTTCCCTTTTTTCTCGCACACCCAAAACGCAATTTTAGGAGAGAACTTCGTCAGAACGACAGAGAGACCGCACGCGCGCAAACACTCGTTGAAAATATCCACGGAACAAAAAGGATTATTTTCCACGCACCTCCTAGGAATCGTGATAAAAAGGACCCCTGTTTCTTTCCTCAACATTTTCGCCATTCGTAGCAACATTTCTCCTCGATCTTCCGGTTCCGCCACGCAGTTCAAAACCATCGAATTGAGAACGACGTCGAACTCGTCTTCGCAAACTTTGAGAGCGAAAAAGTCTCGCTTTTCAATCTTTGGATGTTGCGAGTTCAAATCGATCGAGCGAAACCGTATCCAGCTCGGCGACTGGCAGCAAAACTCCGTGGTTACCGCTCCAACTTCTAACCCGTTCAAAACTTTCCTCTCCTCGCCTTTTCCCGGTCTCTTGTTCAGAGTAGTCAACGTAGAGTAGACAAATTTTCTCACGTGTGAGGTTCGCTGAAGAGCAGCTTGACTCGCTTTTTGATACATGTCTCTTTCCGTTTCCGACGCTGCTCCTGCTGCTCCTTCTCCCGCCTGCTCCAACGCCGCTTCTGATTTCCGGTGAAACTCCGCGGTTATTCGTTTCGCCACTTTTAAGGATTTGACGACGCCAACACCGTGAAGTATCGGTCGCTTCAATTTCTTCTTCTTCTTCTTCATTTTCTTTCTTCTCGTAACGAGAAATTAATTCTGTCGTAGTACGAGTACTCGTATGCATATTGAAAAACTATTGACCAAAGCAAACGAAAAAAAAAAAAAAGGCAACACAGGAAACGAAATAAACGCGCGCTCTCGTTTTTAGAGAGAGAGAGAGAGAGAGAGTGTGTGTGTGTGAATATGACGACGCGCGAGGAGGAAGAGGCAAACGACTTGGAAGAGGAAGAGGAGAAGGACGAGAAGGATGAGAAGAAGAAGAAACAACAACAACGAGAAGAAGAAGAAGAAGAATTCCTCCGACTTTTGGAAAAGCGACTGCCCCAAAGTCAATCGCACGTGTTGGAGCACGCGAAGAAGATGAAAATGAGCGAGGAGACGAGAGCGAAAATGTGCGCGCAAATGGAAAGCTTAGGCGATGAGTTGGAGTATTTCTGCGACGCGTTTCACCGCGCGATGGTCTCGTCGAAAAAGACAACCGCGACTCTAGAGAAGAGTAAAAGAGAGAAGAAGGAAGAGGAGGAGAGAGAGAGTACGACGAGTACGAGTATGAATACGGACGATGACGGTAACGGTGTCGGATTCGAGAAGAAGAAGAGGAAGACGAGAATCGAACCAATCGTTCCCGACGTCGTGGCTGCGGAAGCGAGCGAAGAGGAAAAGCGAGCGTGGCGGGAAGAAGGTTACGCGTTGATTCGTTCCGGAAAGGTTGGCGCGATTGTCATGGCTGGAGGACAAGGCACGCGATTAGGAAGCGCGTTGTCGAAAGGGACGTTTGATATCGGGTTGCCAAGCAAAAAGTCTCTTTTTCAACTGCAGGCGGAGAGGATTAGAAAAGTGATTGAGCTCGCCGCGGCGGCGGCGGCGGCGGCGGCTGAAAACGAAGAAGGAAAAGAATCCGCGTCGCCCTCTCTGCCTTGGTACATCATGACGTCTCCGCAAACGCACGAACAAACGGTGGAATTTTTTCGTGAAAACGCGTATTTTAATCTCCCAGAAAAGGACGTCGTGTTCTTTCAGCAACAAGAGGCGCCGGTATTTGACGTCGAAGGGAAGATTATTTTAGCACCGGACGGGTCGATTCAAACGTCACCAGATGGAAACGGCAGCATATATCGCGCTCTACTGAAATCAAACGCGTTAGAGAACATGAAAAAGCGCGGCGTCCGACATCTTCATTGCTATTCGGTGGATAACGCGCTCATTCTTCCTGGAGATTGCGAATTTATCGGGTACTGCGCTTTACGAGGAAAACAATCGGGCGCTAAAGTGATTGAAAAAACTTCCCCGGACGAAAAAGTTGGCGTGTTTGCGCGAGAAGTAGCCTATTCAAATATCGATGGCGGTGATGGTGATTACACCGAGAAGGAGGATACAGATGGCGGGAGAAGAAAGAGCGCTTTGTCGTCGTCATCTTCGTCGTCGTCGTCGTCAAGAATTCGCGTCTTAGAATACTCGGAGATAGAACCGAGCGTGCGCGACGAGAGAGAGGAAGTGGATTACGATGAAGTGCTTCCGTGTAACATGCGAACCGACGACAGCAACGATCCTTCTTCAATCATTAAAATTGAAAAGTATAACAGACCGCCCTGGAACCACTTTAATCCCGATAATCGTCCGTTACGATTTCGGTGCGCGAATGTAGCGATTCACTATTTTAGCTTAGATTTTTTATACAAAGTAGCGGGAATAGCAAACGCGAGGAGCAGTAGCGGTAAAAAGATAGTCAACGACCAAGACGACCAAGACTCGTTCGCGATGGAGTATCACGTGGCAGAAAAAGACGTGCCTTGTTATGTCGAGGGCGATACCGAGAAGCGAAGAACGAAGAAAGCCATCAAGCTCGAAAGTTTTATATTCGACGCGTACCAGTACTCCAGCGATGGTGTTACTATTTTTGAAGGAGAGCGTAAGTTTGACTTTGCGCCCGTCAAGCAAGCGACCGGTGATGACTCTCCGGAATCGGCGAGACGCATGATTTCTTTCGTGCATTCGACGTGGATTACGAAGAATCGAGGTCGTGTTCAGTGGGGCGGGTACGGAGGACTCGTCGAGGTGAGTCCTCTCGTCAGCTTGCGCGGCGAAAATCTCGAAATCGTGAACGACTGCGACGTGCAGAGAAACACCAGCATCGAACTTGGATGGGAACCACCGTCTGAAAGGCAAACCCCGTGGCACCGGTACTACGGGAAGCACTCGTCGCTTGCTTGAGTGATAAAATTTCTTCTCGTCAGACAGGTTGGATGTGCGTTGTGTGTAATAAAAATACAGAAATAATACAAACGCGCTGCGCGCGCACGAACTAAACACCTTTTGAAAATCCTTTCCTCTTCTTTTCCTCCTCCTATACATTCAAGCTTGCTTAAACTCCCAATCGCCTCGACAAATGGGACATTTTTGTTCCGAGTTTCGTCCGTCCAGCCATTTCGTTATGCATCGCAAATGAAACGCGTGCGAACAAACGCCCCACACGACGGGTGAATCATCTCCGGGATATTTACAATCTGGTGCGCACCCATCGTAAGGAGAGTGGCAAATCCCGCACACGTCTGACGCATCGTTCCACGTCCACGTTGCTACGCCTTGCCACGTTTTAAATTTGAGTTTGAGCGGTATCTCCTTCTTCTTCTTCTTCTTTTCTTCTTCTTCTTCTTCTTCTTCTTCTTCTTCTTCGAAGTTTTTGAGTTTTGAAAACGACGACGATGAATCTTCTTTCGTCGTCGTCGTCTTTATCGGCGCGGTTGTTTCCTCCTCCTCCATCTTCTTCTTCTACTACTACTACTACTACTACTACTACTACTACTACTACTACTGCCACTGCTTCTTTGTCTTCTCTCTCTTCTTCTTCTTTGTCTTCTTCTTTCTGAAGTTTTTGCTTTTTTTTTCCGTTCGCGGTATACGAGCCGGAAAAAAATAAAACGTTGCTCTCACCCTCTCCGCGATGATAGTATTGATTTTTTTTTATGATGAGTACGCGAGAGATGATAAAAGACCAGCGTTTATGAAGACTGTTTTTTTTATCCTCTCTCTTTCGCGTCGATCTATTTTCAACAAAACAACACTCCGCGCCCTGGCGTTTTTTTCGTTCGTGTTGGTTGTTTCTTCTTTCAGTTCGAGAACGACTGTAGAACAGCGGCAGCATGGCGAAAAAGAACAACAACAACAACAACAACAACAACAACAACGCCTCGTTGAAGCTTTCTGGTGACCGAGACCAGGCGAAGCCATTCGGGCCGTGCTCCTCGGGCATTTAAACCTCGATTCGAACGCAGACGCGACCATCGAATTCCAATGGTACAAAAAAGAGTATCAGGGACAAGAGGGAAAGGCCCACGACGAGCACGACAACCAACAACAACGTCAAAAAGGGGATCCAGATCGTCGAGAGGAATTGAGCGAGGACGAGCGCGAGATTCTCGGTGCTACTGCGCCGATCTATTTGGTAAGAAAAGTTGACCTCGGGTGTCGCATCGGTGCGCTGGCGATTTTGCGAAGTCGGATTAGCGACGAGGACGACGAGGATGATTTTGACAAAGACGACGAGGTTTTTGAGAAAAAGAAGAAGGAGGGCAGTAAGATTTTGGCAACGTTTAAAAGTGAAATGGCAGATATCGTGCACATGGAAAGCGACGACGTTGATGAAGACTATTACGGCGACGATGCGCCGGGGGAGCGGAAGAAGAAGATGAGCAAGAGTTGGAGAATGCAACAAAAATCAAAGACGTCTTCTTCTTCTTCGACGACGGCGACGGCGAAAATGATCCACAAACAATCTCACCACGAAGAAAAACTCACAACGACTTCGTCGTCCTCGATTTCGTCTCCGGATGATCTTGAAGCCACAAAGAGAAGTGGTAGCGGCGGCGAGGGCAACACGAGAACGGGTAAGTCGGCGGTCAAAGAAGAGAGACGACGAATTGAAGGTGACTCTACTCCGATTGGCGACGAGAGATTTAAAAAAGCAGAGGAGAGGTTACTCGCAAACGCAGGGATTTTTAAACATAAATACGGCGAGTCGGGTCGCTACGCCGACGACGAAGACAACGACGACGAGCCTTTAAACGACTATTTACTTTTCGGCGAGAAGGAAGAGTACGAGAAAACAAAAACAAAAGCGACGACCTCGCGAAAATTAGAAGAAGACAAACTGTACGTGGACGTTTTCGTCGCCTCCTCCTTCACCACCACCGTCGCTACTGAGTTTTGAGGTTTCATCGACAGTTAGAGGTCTGTTGAAACCTGGCATTGAATCGACCCAGGATGTGAACTACTTCTACGAGTGGCTGAGTGAGAGCGTAGTCGACCCGATCTGGACGGAAGCTCCGTGTGGTGACGGCGTGTGCTCGGCGCCGTACGAGTTTCCAGCTTATGGAAGATTTGGATGTAAAGCCGATTGCGGCTCCGCAACGAATCTGATTTCGCTTGTCATTCACATTCAAAGCAGATTCGGCAATTCTCCTGCCGTGAGTGCGCTCGAGCTCATGTCTCAAGCTCCTTGGAATGTATGTTTGCAAGATCCCGGTAGGTACGCGAACGACTTACCCGATTTATGCTGGTATGAAAAAGATCAAAAACTTACGGAAGTCAATACGAATAAGCTTATCCGACTTAATGTCATCAGCGGTAATTGGTACTTTCACCTCAAGGGTGATCATTTCGGTTTAGTTGCAGGAAAAATTTTCCGACTCGAAGAGAACGGTGATTTGGTCTTGACACCGACGGTTCCTGTTTGGCTGACTTGCACGAAGAATTCGTTGTTCAAAAACGTCAAAGCAAGGATCTCAAAGATAACTCCTTCGAAGTCCGAAGTAACGTTTTCATCGAGATCTTCTAAATCTGATTTCATGAGCGCGGACAGAAGCGTTCGCGCGGCGCTGCGAAGGCAGTTAGATCCAGCGATATCCCAGAACTCCTGCTTCGAACTCTTTGCGCACTCAGGGACACCGGCGCGAAACACAGAGTGGGTCGACTGGTGGGATTCGCTTTCGGCGACGTCCACTCTCCTCACCCTGACGTTCGGGAGCACCATCTACACAGTCTCAAGCCAGAAGCAGGTGCAGTACATTGTCCAAAAGATGCAAACAGCCGAGAGTTTCGAAAATTATTATGCAGGTGGCGTCTACTGGAGTGGTGCTGTACCTTGTGTTGGGTTGTCGTTCTCCGTGGCCACCTATGCTCACTATGAACATTGTTATTGCAATAATCCACTCCTAATCATTCCATCATGGACTGGGGGAGAGTTTCTTTGTGGGTCTTGTGGAAGTTGGTCTGGTAACGCATGTAGCACTTCCCCTATATCTGTTTGTGTCGGATCTCCACCTCAACTCTCGCCTCCGCCTTCGCCTCCGCCTTCACCACCGCCTTCGCCTCCGCCTTCGCCTCCGCCCTTCCCTCCTCCTTCACCACCACCGTCTCCACCACCTTCGCCTCCGCCTTCACCACCTCCTTCGCCTCCTCCTTCGCCTCCTCCTTCGCCTCCTCCTTCGCCACCACCTGCTCCACCACCTTCGCCGCCACCGGCACCTCCGCCATTTCCTCCTCCTTACCCCCCTCCTTCGCCGCCACCAAATCCACCGCCACTCGCGCCAGCGGGCGACGATTCGACGATTTATAAAATGATCTTTGAAATTTCAGGCGTGAAATTAGAAGAAATCGATCAAGCTGGATCTACCGGGCGAAGAACGAAACGTCAAGCTATCGTCCGAAGTTTAACTGCTATAGTTTCCGACAACTTTGTTCTCGATGATGATTACATTCGCGTGACGGAAACGAGAGCGGCGTCTTCGACGAGCCTCTTTTGTGAACTCACTGCTATTTTACACATTTGGTTTGGAAGTGTCAGTCAAATGACGGTGAATTTGTTCACGTACAACAACATCGCCATGCTGGATACTCTGAAAAATTCCATGTCTGATTCTGGATTAACTTCTGTGCGCGTGTATCAAGTTCAAAAGATTGTTCTCGCATCTCCACCACCGGTTATCTTATCCCCGCCGCCGAGGAACATGCCCCCGCCGTTTGCCCCGAGTCCACCGCCTCTTCCACCTCTGAAAGTATTCGTTGAGTACCCACCTTTACCGGCACCACCACCGCCACCATCGCCACCGCCTCTCATTATTCCGCCACCGCTACCACCGTCACCGAGTCCATCGCCTCCGCCGGATATCGTCCCCCCGGTGATTACGCTCCTGGGTTTGGCGCACGTGGAATTGGATCAGCTCGATGCGTACACAGATTCTTGGGCGACGTGTACAGATAACACGGATGGTACAATCACAGATATTATGGTCATTGGAGTTGCAAGTATTAACACGGATCTTCCATCCGCAGAACCCAACGTCATCACCTACGAGTGCTCGGATGTGCTCGGAAATAAAGGCAACGCTCAAAGAACAGTTCAGGTTAACTCACCTT
>JACLAB010011817.1_pt1 | contig 29409 bp, 11 predicted proteins | sample 8027921 | NCBI WGS metagenome assembly JACLAB01 (sample SAMN15725117, study PRJNA655200) | protist metagenome | isolation source: fluorescence activated cell sorting (FACS) single amplified genomes of... | place: USA: West Boothbay Harbor, Gulf of Maine | collected 2000-07-19 | reverse complement strand
GCGGATTAAGGAAGTGAAGGAGGTGTACGAGGGTGAGGTGGTGGAGATGACGCCCGAGGAGACGGAGAGCACCAGTGGGGGGTACGGTAAGGTGATTTCCCACGTCGTCGTCGGGTTGAAATCGGTGAAAGGGACGAAGCAACTGAAGTTGGACCCGGCGATTTACGAGGCGTTGCAGCAAGAAAAAGTGCAAACCGGGGACGTCATTTACATCGAAGCGAACAGTGGTAGCGTGAAACGTGTCGGGCGATGTGATGCGTACGCGACGGAGTTTGATCTCGAGGCGGAGGAGTACGTGCCTTTGCCCAAAGGTGACGTGCACAAGAGAAAAGAAATCGTGCAAGACGTGACGCTGCACGATTTGGACGCGGCGAACGCCAAGCCAGTCGGCGGTCACGACATCGTCGCCGTGATGAACCAGTTGAGCAAGGGCAAAAAGACTGAGATCACCGAAAAGCTTCGGCACGAGATCAACAAGGTTGTGAATGGGTACATCGATCAAGGGATCGCTGAACTCGTTCCCGGCGTACTTTTCATCGACGAAGTACACATGCTCGACATCGAGTGCTTCGCGTACTTGAACAAGGCGCTCGAGTCTTCTCTCGCGCCGATCGTCATTTTGGCCACTAACCGTGGTATTTGCACCGTGAAGGGTACGGATATACAAGCCCCGCACGGGATCCCAACGGATTTGCTCGATCGGTTGATGATTGTACGGACGATGACGTACACCGTCGAAGAAATGGTCCGCATTCTCGCCGTTCGAGCGCAGGTGGAAGGACTCGACATCGATGAGGAATCTCTCGCGCATTTGGCCGACGTTGGTGACAGAACATCCCTGCGGCATGCCATGCAACTGCTTTCGCCGGCATTCGTCGTCGCAAAGACAAACGGTCGTGAAAAAGTCGTCCTTGCCGATTTGCAAGAGTGTGAAGACTTATTCATCGACGCCAAGGCGAGCGCCAAGTTGTTGAGCGAACAGGCTGACAAATACTTGGCCTAATTATTAGTTTTTAGTAATACAAAGATCAGATGGATATCGATAAGGATTTTCTTTTCGCTTGCCACATTTCGGTTTTGTTGTGCCGGGTCTTGGTTTATCATTCTCGGATCGTCAAGCGATGATATCGCTTTGCAAAGCTTCGTTACTAGCGCCACCGCTACCGTCACCGCTACCATCGCCGCTACTGTTATCGTCGGGTGAAGCGTCGGACACTTTGCCAAAAGTTTTGGAACGCAAACGCTCGGCATCTTGGGCGTCGAGAAACGTCGAGCATCCGTCCTCCAAAAGGTCGGATTGCTGCTGCCACATTTGCTTCGAGCACATATTATTCCGCAAATTTCGAATCAGTAAAAGAGCAGTCTCCCTGTCGATGGCCGTCATATTTTCCAATGGCGTCGTGTGCGCATTCGACAATCTCAAAGCGTGTTCTGGCTCTGTTCGCGCTTCGTTCACTTTGAACAAATCTGCGAGAAAACCGTAGACGGTAGCGAAATCTGGGGTGTTCGTGCTATTTTGTAGCGGTGGTGGCACGCCCGGAGCGCGTCTCGGCGCTACGGGTAGCGAGCCATCCGGTTCCACTTGCAGCCGTAAACGCATCGCTTGCGACATGCCTGGCACGTAGTTGACGGCGCGCTCACCGTCTGCATGATTGCTTTTTTTGTGTCTCGGTGGCGGCATCTGGTCTCCTTGACCAGACTTCATCAGCTTCAGGAAGTGTTTTTGCGCGTGTGATCTGATCTGCACAACGTCCTTTGATCCGACGTATTCCTCGATTCGTTTCCAGTCGCGGCTATACAACTCCAGCGCTCGCAAAAATCTCTGATGTTCCTTCGGCGTCCACGACACACGCGCCCGAGTCCGCGTGTACGGTTTACGAGGTTTCTTTTTTCCATCCGCACTCGCTCCGCGCGTCGCCGACCTTCGCTTCGACATCTTGTTCGTGTCGCGCGCCACCTTGTCCACGGCGGCTTGCACCATCTCCTTGGTGACGATCGGTGGCGACGTCGTCGGCCCGGGGTCCGCCTGCGCCTCCGCGTGCCCTGGCGCCGCCACCAATGCACCGTGCTTCATCTTCCGCGTCGCGCCGATCGCGTCCTCGGTCGATCGGGTGCCGACGCGTCGAGCGGGTGCCGACGCGTCGAGCCGATCCGATCCGACGATCGAGCCACTCGACACCGTCACCGCGCGCGCGCGCCCGACCCTCTTTCGCGTCCGCGCGCGTCGCGCGACGCGCTCGCGTCGTTCGAGCGCGCGTCTCGCCCGACGCGTCGGTGCCGCGCCGCGGTGCGTCGAGCGACCGCGTGTGACGCTTCGGTCGCGACGCGTTCGAGCGCTGGAGCGCGCGTTCGCCGGCACTTCGCGCCGCGCCTCGCAGCATGGCCACGGTGGCCATCGCGCCCGACGTCCAGACGCACCCCACGGCGACGGCGGTGACGCTGGCGCTGAAGATGGCGCCGATCGCGACGTACTTGGCGTGCGAACTCGTCAATTCGGACGGTTTCGTCGCAAATTTCGTGGCGTGCGTCCTCGCGCTCGCGGTCGATTTTTGGTGGTGCAAGAACGTCAGCGGACGCTTGCTCGTCGGTCTGCGGTATTGGAACGAGATAGACGACGCCGGGGAGTCGCGGTGGCGGTTCGAGGCGAGGGACGACGAGGGCATGGCGCGCGTGAGCGCGAACGAGAAGCGACTCTTCTGGACGACGCTGTACGGAGGCGCCATCGCGTGGGCCGCGCTGCTCGTCGGCGCCATCGCGTCGTTCGAATTGAACTACGCGTTGATCCCGTTGGTGGCGCTGTGCTTGGCGATGACGAATTTGGTGGGGTACTTTAAGTGTTCGAAGGACGCGCAGAGTCAGTTGAATGGATTCGCGCGAAGGCAAGTCGCGAGCGCGTTGTTTTCGGGCGTCGGGTCCTCGGCCTCGTAGATCGAGGGTTTCGTTCATGTAGATATTTTAGGAGTTCTAACGCGCGCGATTCGCGCGATTCTCGCGTTCGTCTTGAGCCGCACGACGTTTTGATCCTCGCGAGAGCGTCGTCGCGCCGCGCGAGATTCAACCAGTCATCGACATTCCGAACCGGTGCGGCATCATACGGCGACGCGTCGTCACCCGATCGCGTCGGAGGCGAGACTTGCGGTTATTCCGGAGTCGACGCGCGATGTCGCGCGCCGCGGGCGCGTCCGCGCCGTCCACGGCGAGCTCGCACGTTGCGTTCAGTGGCTGGCTGACCAAGCGCGGAGGAAAGGATTTATACGGTAAAGCCACGTGGCGCCTGCGATATTTCGTGCTTCGACGACCGAGACACGCGAAAGAGCGGGCGTGCGTGCGGTACTTCGCCAACGAACCCGCGGACGGGGCGGAGAGCGCGGCGAAAGGGGAGTTTGCGATTAACGGACAGAGTGCGGTGCGAATCTTGGATTCCGATGAAACGTTCGCGGAATTCGGGCTCAAAGCGCACAAGTATGCCGGGAAGCGGATGTTTGCGTTTCAGACGATGCCGGGGCAGGGCGGGAAGAGCGCGGCGCTTGTCGTGGAGGCGGAGGATCTGACGACGATGCAACGGTGGGTGACGGCGATTAGCGAAGCAATCACTCGGGCAAGAAGTTTGGAGAATGAAGCGGCGAGTAAAACCGGTTTGGCGGTGTTAAACGCGCAAGTCGATGGCGATGAAAACGATGTTTTACGAGGGAAGAACTTTCGGGGGACGCTTGAATTGGCGGGACTTTGCGGACCGCTCGGCGACGGCGCGCTCCCCGTGCATTTGGACGCGTGCTGGGAGAATTTGACCTTTGTTGATCTCATGGCGGATTCGTGCTTGAACGAAAAGCTCGGCAAGATGCGACGATCGAAATACGTGCGCGAGACGTTGACGAGCTTGGTCGACAGTGCGATCACGATTGGACGGTGCTTGGGGGCGTCGCCGATTCCCATGAGCGGGCCAGAGTCTAACGCGATGAGCACGATTCGTCGAGCTCTTGATGATATGCTCGCACTCGCTCGCTTGATGCCAGTCGGTACGAAAGACAATAATCTTTTTGTTTCGTTTCTTGCGGCGCTGTTGGATCGCGTTCGTCAGCTTCGACCAGGTGAACTGATCATGTGTCCGGGAGGTTGGGCAAACGAAGAAGGCGGCGCTGCGGTGATTTACACCATTCACCGTCTCCCCGCACACTTCGTTGTGAGCTTGACCAACTGCGGCGACGGTGTGGAGTTTCATCCTATTCAAGCTGATCCTGCGAAAGATGCTTTCAAGTATATTCATACCATTCAGTTGATGGACGTTCCGATAGCCGTCGCGATGGACTCCTCGGCGTGGGCGCTGCTGTTCCGCCCGTTGATTTTCCCTCAAGACGCCGCCAGTGCGAAAGACATGATTTACAACAAGCTCCTTCCCATGATGAATGGTCGTCCTCTACTCGCTTCGGTCACCCCCAAACCACTGCGCACTGTTAAGTTTGCGAAACAGCCAAGAGGACGCGATTCAAGCGGCGTCTTTACCGCACTCGAAGCCGCTCGATGCGGTCTCGCTAGTTTAGGTTGCCCGCCGAATCGTGCAGATGCGTTGGTGAACCTTGGAGTAAGGTTTGTCATGCTTGAAGAGGCCAAGCGCGATTTGGAGCGCGTGAACATGATCGGTGCAAGCGCTCTGGTTACGTTGCAAGCGGCGTGTAGAACGGTTGCGGAATACGCGGCGAATCATGCCGACTTGTGCGTCGAGGCAGAAGAAGCAAGTAATGGTGAGCCACCGAAGAAAACGACAATGCCCCGAGAAACGCTGGCGCAGATGTTGCGCTCAGTTGAATCGGTGATTCTGCGGACAAAGGCCCTGCACGGCGCAACGACACTACCGCCGGCATTGCAACCGCCGAAGGTACCGATCACGGCGTGCGCTTTACCACTCTTCAACCGCCTCGCCAGCGAAGGTAACGTAGATTCGTTAGCAGGTGCAGCTAGAACGCCACCGATTTTGAGGCCAGTCGAACTCACATTGGTGCCGGATGCCGTGGCGAAGCTAGAAGACGTACCCAAGGCGTTGAGAAACGCGCTGCATTGCTGCACGATTCTCGCAAACCAAGCGGATTTGATGCCAAACTCTTACGCCTTGCGCGTGAGCTTGCTCGTGCACTTGTTTGTACATGTCCTGCCGGCACCTTTACCTATTACGCACCCTGAGAGACATACGAAATGCTTTTGGGCATCGGTGAACACCACCTATGAGCTCCAAGCTGAAATTTTGAGGAGTCTAAATTTGTTGCTGCGGCACTTTTCCGCCGCAGCGCTTTCAATCAGCGTCACGCAGACTTTCGATGCAGCGCGTTTACTCACCATTGCCAATTTCGCGGCAATCGCGGATGCGACGCTTCGTCTTAAAGTAGCAGACGCGCCGTCTGCGTTCATGCAACACTACGCCGGATACGCCGAAGGTCCGATTTCGGCGTTTGGTTTTGAAATCGGTCCGTTCGCCGTTGAGGCAGAGTACTTGCGTTTCCACTGCCCAGAACGTACCATTAGGTTGACTCAGACGCTGGATTACTTTCATAGCTTGAAGAAAACGATCGAGAGCGATCACATGATTTACCGTTGGGAGAATGAAGCCGCGGGTGGGATGTCGTTTGGCGTCGGCGAGGCGAGACTCATCGATCAAGTCTGTTTGCAAATGGGTATCGGCCGAGAAGATCCAGAGTACTTGGCAAAGTATCACAGTGGCGAGTTGCGTGAGTTTGCCGATAGCTATCCGGAAATGAGTGCACTTCGAGATATCATTTTCATGTTCAAGTTACTCATGGCGCCGACGTCAGACGACCTTCCAGAGCTCGCACGTTGGAAGCCCATCGACGCTGCGTTGGATTGGAGTGTGGCGCGACGCGAAAGTTCGCGTAGTTACTTTGACTTGGAAGTGCGGGCTTTCGGTCGTGCTTTGACTATTCAGCCTTGGAAAGAACCAGAGGTAGAACAGGGCACGTCTAAGACAGGTTGGCGTAACATTTTTGGCGGTGGATTTTTCGCAAGAATGCAAGATCGCCGGCCGCGATGCCCACCTTCGGGCGCCAATCCCAGCAACCTGGCTGGTCAGCGAGTCGACACCGAAGAAGACGTCCTTCATTTGCGCGAGGTACCAACGTTTGACAATCTGCTTAAACCAAGCGAGTCGGAGCTGCTCCTGACTTACTTGACCGCTCCCATGATTCGTTTGCCGCTCGTGATGAAGCTGTTCGCAGAACCGACACGCGTGCGCGGGTTGACGCACAACGACATTCAGAGTGTTTTAGACGCTGTGATTTTCGAGCCCGGACCTTGGGCGCCTCCAGAGCCGACGACAATACCAAAGGAAATACCTGCAACAACGCGAGCGCATATGGCAACGCCGACTGGTTTACTCGTGCACGAGCTCATCAACTGTCCGGCGCCTCTCGCGGATAGCGCCGAAGAGCTGTTGGCGTTGAGTTTGGAATTAGATACCGGGCGTCACGACGCACCGAGCGCACAAGGGGTGTTGTTCGCGTGTAGGATGCTCACTAGACTGCTGGCGTTCGTAGATAGCATCCTCAAGGCAAATTCGCTCGATTCGGAATTCACGACATCCACTGGCTTGACGCGAGGGCTGGATTGTTCGTCGGCGTCTTTGTCGGCACTCGCGGACGTCAAAGTCCGCATCACCAAAGCACTCAAGGAGAGATGTCGACCAGTGATTCAGCGATGGTTACGTCACGCGGTGAAGAAAAATGCAATTCGTGCGGCTTGCGCACTTCACGCACATCTCGCGTACATGTACTACTGGACGCCTCGAGTAGAAATAGACAAACAAGCGGCCCTCATTATTCTCACGGCACAGCAGTACATTTTCGTGAACTACCACTTCACAGATACACCGGATGGAAGCGAGACGAGCAATAGAAAGTTGGCGGACACGGGGAGTATGAGCGGTGTCGATACTGGTCTCGGCTTTGCGCCGACGGAGATTTTTGACCTGTTCCAGCGAAAGCGACGGAGCATTCTGGAATGGGCGGCGGCGAATCCGCAAGACGCTAATAGCATTCTGGAGAACGTCGTCGAGACGCTCACTACTAAGAAGACAGATGGCTCGAACTCACCAACGAACGTGTTGGATGCAGAGGACACGTTTAGCGCGAAGCGTGCGTGGCGCCGTGCACCAGGTGCGGGTGGTGCTGGTAGATTTGTCAGCTACGTGTCGGATATCCCATTCGCAGATCTCGTCGAGAGGGACAAACGGGCCGCGGCGCTTTTACTTCAAAACCATCGTCACTACGGAGAGTGGCTTCTGGAGACGACGCTGCAGTCTTTCGATATGGAAATTAATGCTCAGCTCGGCGAATTCACCGTTCGAAAGAACCGATTGCGTCATTTAGAAGCTAGTATTCGTGAAATGCCGGACTTCGTCGCAGCGCTGGGACCAGTGCTCGCCAAGCGTGGGATTGAGCCGTCGCACTTCCAAGAACTCAGCAAAGGGGACGAGCTCGTGATCGGCGATTCGGGGGATGTCGTTCACTGTGCGGAGGTAAAGAATACGGAGCATCGTACATGGATGCGTCTCGTGGGTCTCAATCATGATATTCAGTTGTGGGATCGAGATCCAAGACCGCCGCTGAACGAATTTACGCGACCGCTCGTTAGCCGCGTGCAGACAAAGTCACAAGCATTAGAACTTTTGGGTCGTGCAGTCGGTGCTGGTGGTCTCGCAAGCTGCGAGCAATGGATCCTTTCTATTCTTGATCCCATCATCAAGGGTCCGGGCGCGGGATATCTGCACGGTGTCGAGCTCTTTTTACCCAAAAATACAATTCACGGGTCCATAGCTCGCCTCGCCGGCACTGGCGCGCCTGAGAATGCGGTGAGCGAACCTTGGAGTTTTTGGAAGCGAAAGACTGTGAGCACATCCGATGACGATCAACGTCGCGTGGAAGAGGCCAAGCAGCTCTTGACGGAGGTAATGATCGTTAGAGAACCTCCTCTGGTACAAGTTTTCCGCGTGGAATCGTACGGTCGACGTTGGCGACGTTCGTTAGTGTTCGCATCAAATGCTTCTTTCTGCCTCGCAGATATCGATCCCGATGGTCAACCAATTCTAAAGGATGAAAATGAACGATTTTTACTATCTGCCGCGCGTCTAGGCTCGCGAGCTCCGAGTTTAGTCGTCACGAGACTCTTGAATGGCTTCATCGGACGCGAGTCGTTTGTTCCGGCGCGACATTTGCGTGGCTTACTGCCCCAGGTTTTGCTCGAAGAGTACCAGTTTTGGCGAAGCGAAACTACTGGTGATTTATTTGGTACCGCGAATGAAAGTGCTTCGCACCCGAATACTATGATCCATGTGCGATTGGGCTATGAAAACAATTTACTGCTCGATGGAGGATTTCCCGTAGATACTCGCGCCATCGTGCGAAGACTTCCAACAATGGGTGCTGATGGGATTTCGCGTCTCCCCCCGCTAGATGGTTCGTACGTCGATGGTCAGCTTACATTAGTAGATCTTCTGTATGCGCCCTCGCTGGCGGGTGAACAAGGGCGCGCTCTACTCGCGCTCACCAAGTCTCTCGCCGCCGTCGAAGGATTGGCACATTCGCTTGTCTGGTCATCAAAACCTGGGCTCGAAAGTGGGCCGAATGAGCACATCGCGGGTGTGTGCGATATATCGCGTGTTGAACTTCCAAGACTTGGTGTTTCGTTCAATGCGATAGAGTCAGGTGGTGCTATTCGCTTGGAGTGTGAGGAACACGCCGGGTTGTTTTTAGCGCAAAGACGCAACGCCGCGCTCGAGATTCTGCTTACCGGGCTGCCGCATGCGCTTCTTCTCGAAGCTCGAGACGGTGCACTGTCTGTGCTGTTATCGGCGAGCGCAATACCTCGACCCGCGGCGACTGCGTCGGACTTCGCGCATGGAGCGAGCACGGGACTCGGCTCAGATCTCATAATCGATCGTTGGAGCACGCAGTGGGTGGAAAACATAGGCAGCACAAAGCACTATGTGTATCCTGTGCATCCTTCGCATGCGACAATCAGTGCAACGTCGATGCCAGCCGCTCTATATCTCGCAATCCTGCGATTCATAGGTCGCGATTATCTCGCCGTGCTCAGACTTGCGGAACTCTGTGTGTCAGAAGCGGTGCCCACGCCAGAGGAAGCGCAGCTGTGGGACGCGCTCGCGCATGCGTGCTCTTTGGATCCAAGCCCCGACGCCACAGCAGTTCGCGTGAAGCTTATGTTGATGGTAAAAGACACTCCAATCGAACCCCGACTCGCGCTGAAGTGGCCACCCGTGGCGGATGTACTGAATTACGTCAATTGCTGGTCGTACATCAGCGCAAATTGTCGCCTCACTGGACATGAAGAGCTCACCGCGATCGAAAGCTTGGTTACGGAGACCATGGCAAAGAAGAAAACTTCCAAGTTCAAGGCTGTCATTAGTTTCATGTTCCCCGGCTCCAAGAAGGCGAGCGCGGCGGATATGAGTATGGATCCAACGAAGACCCCAGAGTTGTTGAATCGTGCGGCGTACTTGAGGCAGCTCGTGAGCGGAATCGCGCGCATGAGCGCCGGATCTACGCCGACGAGTTCTGGATTCCCTCTAGTATATCCAGTGGCGCCAGAATATGACAGATTCGATACCGTGGACGACCTGACTTGCTTGTCCGATAAGGTAACGGGTGAAGGACCTCTGGGCAAACTCGCGGGTCTGATTCAAACGTACAATCGTCCAGATGACGTGAGCGTCAACGGTAGTCAGGCGCTCGCTTTGATCGGCCAATGGATCGACAAGGAAAAGTTCAATCTCGACGGTAACTTGGGATTCCCGTTATTCTTTGAGCTCATGACTGGAACCCTGCCGCTGCGCGTTCTTCCTGGTGATTCTCCCCATCGTTGGGGTTGCGTTCTCCTTCGTTTTGTGCCAAACGAGCAATCGATGAAGTGCGGTACACTCATGAGTACGTTACGCGTACTTGCTTCCAGCCCCAACATCGCGCAGGATTGTCCTAAAATGGAAGAACAGAGCGTTGGTCAACGGTTTAGTTCAATGTTTACTTCGGACGGTGCGATAGGTATGTTACTTCGCAAAGTACGACCGTACCTGCAACAGCGAAAAGAGGAATTCCCCGGTCGCATATCTTGGACGGGCAAGGAGTACTTGACGCAGAGCATATACGAGTCTGACGTGCAGACTTGGGCGCGTACGATTGCTACTGGCGGCAGATGGGCGCTGACTCGATTCATGAATACATCGTGCTCTGAGCGCGAGTTCTCTCTCAAGTCGAGCGATAGCGCTGAGATGGCTGGTGGTACCACGTGGAGTGGGAAAACACTCCAGCACGTGGATCTGGAGATGCTCGTGAAGCGCCCACTCGGTGTCCTTGATTTGAACAAGTATGTCGTTCCTCTTACGGAAGATAGAGCCGATGAACTCGCGGAATCCGTCGCGCTCGGCGGTGTCGGTGGTTTGCCGTTTGACGTCAGCCAGCATCCAGCGGCTACGACGTCCGTCGCTAGACAGATGCTCAATCGTTTGCGCGCCGACGTAACCGGAGCATCAGACAAAGCTAAGGCGCGACGCATGAATGGTGATTTTAGTGCGGTGACGTTGAAGGGTTTCTCCCCCAGTGATACTGCCGCGATCGCATCTGAAGCGGGTGCAGGCCGCGCCGGTCATGCCGCGGGGACCGCCCGTGCGGTTCTACGTGAATTGCTAGAAGGAATTCGTCGTGTCACCGCCGACGATAAGGCGGCCGCATCTGAGGCTATGTCAGCTGCACTTGCTACGGCGAATGGTTTACGAAAAGACGTCGAGTCTGGGACAAAGATGTTACGTCTCGGATTGCAGCGCCGCGCAGGGGCTTGGGCCGAGGTGACATTTGAAGATTTGGTTGAGTGTTTGACGTGCGAAGGCGGCGAACACATTTTATCCCGTTTGTCTCCAGATGTGACCGCAAAGCAAATAGTTGATGCGTTATATTTGACGTCGCAAGCGTTGCTGCTCACGCTTCGCGCGACGCTAGCCGCGAAAGCGGCGGGTATGGTGGCTGACACGCTCATAGCGTTGACGAATTGTGCAAAGACAGCGGCTATTGACGGTATTGATTCTGTCGATCGAGACTTGAGGCTCAGAGCTCTGGCAATCGCGGAGTTGATTTCAGTGGAACGACATTACTTCCAGGCGGACACTGCGAATCCATTCAGCAAGGCAACGCGCTTGATCTTTGATCCTCGTTTGCTAGTCTACGAGTACAGTCAGAGCATCGTGCTGCGCAAGCGCCAAGTCGAGCTGACTCGAGATTTCGTTGACACGGCTGAGAACGGTGGCGGCCAGTGCGCACAGATGCTCATGGGTGAAGGTAAAACAACTGTGGTGTGTCCATTACTGGGCTTCGTTCTCGCCAAGAGCAGCTCTGTCGTCGTCCAAGTAGTCCCTCACGCACTTCTCGAGTTTTCGCGAAGCACTTTGCGCAAGGCGTACTCAGGAGTCATCAGACGTTCGGTCGTTACCCTCGAGTTCAACCGATACACATCCCTCGCCGATGGCTCAATACTCGCAACTTTAAGGAAAGCGAAAGAGAATCGAGCCATCGTCATCTCGTCACCGACAAGCATCAAGTCTCTCGCGCTTAAATTTTTGGAAGTCTGCCACCTGCTCGATCAATCGTACATCGCTGACCGTGATGGCAAGACCGTTGGTATGCTCGCACAAGGAGCTGATTTAGTCAGTCGCGTTTTTGGTGGCGCTAAAAGTCGGAGTGAACGTGTTGCTGAGGCTGGTGGGTTAACCATCGAAGAAATAAACACATTGCGCTCAGAGGCAACGGCGGCCGCGGAAATTTTTGAAATTTTCCAAACTGGCACGCTTATTTTGGACGAAGTCGACTTGATTCTTCATCCTTTGAAATCCGAACTCAACTGGCCAATGGGTCGACGTATTCCGCTCGACTTCAGCAAGGCTGCGTCAGGCGACGGTTTGAGATGGAAGCTTCCATATTACATCCTTGACGCCATCTTCGCAGTCACGTACGGGCGCTCGACGGCTTCGGAGGCTGAAGGTTCGCAAGAGGCAATCGATCTGCTCGACGGTATACGCGCCGCGGTTCGAACGGCGATCGAATCGAAACAATTGCAGACATCACCGCATCTAGCGTTGCTCGATAAGTCTTGGTATCAAGATATCTTGCGTCCGCTCTTGGCGCAGTGGACGAGCATTTGGCTGCGTGCTCATGGCGCGTTGCGTGGCATGTCAGAGGCACTCATTATGGCGTATCTTCTGCGGGGACCGGGCGCGGCTGAAGCAAAAGCGCAGCTGAATCGTGAATGTGAAGACGAGGCTGTGAAGATGACCAACCTCGCGCGAGATTGGCTTTGCTCTCTGTTGCCTCACATGCTCGCGAAGATTAATCGCGTAACGTTTGGTTTGTTACAGCCCGCGGACATATCGCTACTCGAAGAAGTGACGGGATCGCGTCTGCCGAAAACCCGTAGACTTTTGGCAGTTCCTTTCGTGGGTAAGGATATTCCGAGTCGAACGAATGAGTTCTCACATCCAGATGTCGTTCTCGGGTTGACAATTTGCGCATACCGCCTCGAGGGTTTGCGCCGTGCCGACTTCAAGCAAATGCTTCGAATCTTAATGGAAGAGTACGATAACGAGGCCGGTCCTCCTCAGAAGCGACCGGCTGCTCGTAGGTGGGCGGACTGGGTGCGTACGACTGGGAAGCGAGTGCGAGGTGAAGCGCGCGCTGAGGCAGCGCTCGCCGCAAGACGACGCGGCGTTTCGCAGCAAACCGGAACTACAAATGTCGGGGATACCCGCGGATTGGCGTGGCTCGAAGACGACACCGCAGGTCTGCAAGACGACGAGGTTTGGCCTTTGCAGCTTATCGATCTCAGAGATCACGATCAGGTTGAAGAAATCTACCAACTTCTGCGAAGGACGCCGCCGTGTATCGAGTATTATCTCGACGAATTTGTCTTCCCTGAAACGGCGCAGCATCAAGATTTGAAACTGAGCGCCACTGGCCAAGAACTCGGTGGTGATGTGTTGTTCCCCAACCGACTCGGTTTTAGCGGTACCCCGAGCGACTTACTGCCGCTCGAGCTCGGTGCTCCGCGATACGAATCCGGCTCTGACGCCAAGATGCTGGCATACTTGACGGATCCGGAAACCGCAGCGACGATGCCTTTGGACGTTGATTGGAACGTGCAGACTCTCCTCACCCGTATTGCGACGGTAGACCCACCGATACGTGCGCTCATCGATACGGGTGCGCTTGTCACGGGCATGTCCAACCTCGATGTCTCGAGATTCTTACTCGAGAAGGGTCTGAAATGGGCTGAAGGATGTGTGTTCCTCGACGAAAATGATCGACAGATGATTCTCATGCGCAAAGGATGGGAAGTCATTCCTCTTCAACGCGTCGCCGCAATGCCTTTGACGAAACGATTTACGTTCTATGATCAAGTTCATACGACCGGTATGGACATCAAACAGGCCGCGGCGTCGCAGGCAGCCATCACCCTCGGTAAAGACATGTGTCTTCGCGATTATGCGCAGGGTGCTTGGCGCATGCGCGGTTTGGGCAAGGGTCAGACGCTAAAGGTGATTGTGATTCCGGAGGTTGCGAGACTCATCTCGCACGAAGTTGCCAAAGGAGGTGGACAGATCCCATCGACGCGCGATGCTGAACTCGCGACAATGTCGGCCGAAGCGGTCGAGAAGCGTAAGTTACGAGACATCACGGCTTGGCTCGTCGTGAACAGTATGCGAAGTGAGAATATTCAAGCCGGTTTGCTCGCAGAGCAACGCACGGCGAATATCTGGAGAAAGCATTCATACAGGAAGCTTGTATCATCGCCCACTGCACCGGGAACACCAAAGGCGGAGGGTATGATTCACGCGTGCCTTGACGTCTTCCGAGATCGCGTGTCGTACGTCGTGGCGAATGTCATTCCTCAAAGTGTATCGCCTTCAGAGAAGTTAGCGAGGAGCGTACAGCAGTTCGGACATTTGCTCGACGATAGTCCTCGCGCAAAAGAGCAATTACGATTGATCGTGAACGACGTGAAGCAAATGGAGGAGACGACGAATGCGGCGTTGAAGCGGATTCGCGCTGGCACACACATGGCTCCAGATGCGGCGGAGTCCGGTGATCAAGGTTTGGCTGGTGGTTTGGAGCACGCCTTGGACCTCGAGCAAGTTCAAGAGAATGAGGAAGAACAAGAAAATGAGCAAGAACAAGAGCAAGAGAAGGAAGAAGAACGTGAGGAAGAAATCATCGAGGAAGCCCCAGATGGCTTGAAGTACGTGCGCGACGACGAGAAACAGCCGTCGTGGAGTTACGAGTCTTTGTGCAAAAGTCCAAGCTCAATGGCTCAAGGTTTCTACCCACTCAAAACGTTCAAGATACATAAAGGTGTCGGCAAGACTACAGCACCTTTGGATTTCCCGGAGTATCTATATCTATCGAAAAATTACTTCCGTGAAGGATGGGCGCTCAACGGCCATCGACGCTTGAAGAATCTCACCGTCGTGCTGGACTGGGTACCGGATAGCAGCGCTTTATCGACCGACGCCGGTGGTAGCGTCGCGGCGGGTACGTTCACAGCAGACCAGGAGTCAGCGCTACGAACTGCGTTCGATATGTTTGACTCTTCCGGAAACGGTCGTTTGACAGAGTCCGACCTCCGAGAGGTTTTGCGTGAGATCGACGCTTGCGTAGAAGACGATGAGCTTCGTCTTCAACAGTTGGCGCGTGAGGTTGCTGCAGAATCACGCACGTTCAATACCGGGGGTAAGTCATCTGGGACGTCTTTCGAGGAGTTAAAGCGCGTCCTTCGTTCGAAGAACATTTACTCATTGCAACGTGGGCGATACTACGTCGCGTTGTCTCTGGCTGAAGCCGAGTCGCTGCGCGTTGTCATGCATCTCACGAAGGGTAGTAAAGCGAGTGACGGCAAACTGATTCCATCCAAACTCACCGAAGCTGCGTTGCGAATCGGTGGCGGTACGCTCATCGATAACACGTCGAGATTTACGCCCGCACAGGTGTTTCAAGGTGCGACGGCCGAGCAATGTTTCAGATTTCTCGACAGTCAGCTGGATTTCGAAGACCGCGAAGTTTCATTGCTGCTTCGTGCGCTCCAAGGGTCGTCGTGCGATAAGCGAGCGCAATTTTTCGTGTCTGTTCGGGCGTGCAGGCGGCGCGCTAAAATTCCATGGGCGTCGTCGCCACTCGCCAAGGTTCTCACTACGGTGGATGAATTCCATTTACTCGCGTCGAGAGCACTCGTCGCTCGTGTACGTACGGCGCTCAAGTCCAAACGTATGCGTCTTTTAGATGCGTTTCGGGCTTTTGACGGAGATAACATTGGAAAGCTTACGTATGAAGCGTTATATGGTGGCTTGTCGTGGCTCGGCCTTTCGCTCACGTCGGCTCAAATGCTCGAGCTGGCTGCGCGTGTGGACAAGACGCACGACGGCTACATCAGTCGAGAAGAGTTCGAGGAAGCTTTCGGGCCAGATGACGATTGGGTTTTAGATGGCGATTTCCACGAACAGGTTCCCATACCGACTCTAGCTCCCTCGGTGCCAGTGCCGACGTCTCAGCTTGCGCAAGTGAGCTTGATGGATATTCTCGGCGACGTTGGAAGCGACGAGGGGTCGAAATCGTCGAGTAAGGATCTTGTCGCTCCTGAGATACAGTCGCCATCGAAGGTAATGAGCACGGAAAATTTGAGCATCGATGACGGTACAGGACTTGGTGACTGGGGCGCGCTCGGAATGGCGGCGACTTTACCAGTTGTTGCGAAGAAGAACCCGCCTCTCGCGAAGGAACAGCCCAAGCCAAGCGCGAACGATCCGTTTGGTTTGGGTCCTCCAGCCGGCGCGTCGTCAACCGCGTTCGATGATTGGTTGTCTGGCGGTTCGGGCAACATGCTTGGCGGTGGCTCGTTGAACGATCCCCTCGGCACTCAAGCAAACCCAAATGCCGCAGACGGCTGGGAAGGCAACGACATGATTCAGCTCGACACCTCGACTGGTACCATCGCCGCGCCGGCGCGAGATAAAATCCAGGCAAGAGCTCTTGTGGATCCGGCAAAGGAAGGTGAAGAGCGCAGGCACCGCCAAGTCGATTCCAAGTTGACGAGCTCGGCTCTTAATGGGTTCCAAGTAGCCGTCGTGCACCAAAAATCGTTCCAAAAAGTTTGGACGAGCGACGGCACTGGAAGCCGTTCGACTGGAAGCGTGTGGCAAGCAAACTTGGGTAAATCGACGCTGAAGAAAAAGACTGAGCGCATTTCGCTCGGTCACTACGCTTCGCCACACTTTTCGCAACCGAAACCTGCGCCATTTGCTGTCGAAGTGACCGACATAAATGCGTTCGCGCTCACTGGTTCGAACTATATGCCACGAGTGTTGGATCGCTTGTTCCCACATCCGAGCCGGTTCAGACAGGTTTGGGGACAAGAATGGAAAGGAACGGCGGTGTATGCGTGGACTCCCGTGCCGCCACCTGGATGCGTAGCCATTGGTATGGTGTTGACGTCTATCCCGCAGGCACCGGACGTGTCCACCATGCGATGCATTCCAGAGAAATGGGCAATAAAGCCAACGATGGAACCCCAACTCGTGTGGACGAATGAAGGCAGTGGTGGTCGTCCGGCGAGTATTTGGTTGGTGAACTCGCTCGGTTTGTTGTACGTGAATGTCGGGCACAATCCTCCTCCGGCGAGAGATGTTTGGGACATCAAACGAGGTCAGCTCACCGCGGACCAGGTGCTTCAGTATCAGGCGTCGGCGCCGCAAACGTCCTACGGCGGAACAGGAATTTCGAGCGACAGCTTCGACGGACCGACGTACAACCCTCCGCGGCCTCCACCCCCGAGCGGCAACAGCGGTGGATCAAACGCTTTGCCCGCGGGATTAGGATCGCTGATTTAGAAAGCGTCCAAGCGCGCGTGTTGAATACATACAAGAACTGCGAATCTTTTACAACCGTTTTGCCCCTCGTCATTCTTGATAAATAAAACGCCTATTAGTTGTGGAACATCGGCGAAAGTGGCGCGCGGTCTCGGCTTCGGCCAGCCGACGAGCGCCTGGGAGATGGCTCGTACGCCTTCGAGCCTCTCATAGGATTCGGCGAATATTGCGCGAATTGCGCCTTGGCTTCGGCGATGCCCTCACTCAAATCGTGGCTCGCTCGAAGGATTTCGTCCTGCGCCGCCATCTCGCGCGCAGCTGCGCTGTGGAACGTCGTCCCACCAACGGCTGCCTTCGCGGCGGCTTGCGTTGCAGGAGAGTTACCGCTCGATGCCTCGAGCTGCGAGTGGATCGATGCAAACTTGGACTGTATGTGCTCCATTTGCTCGAGCTCGCTCTCAAGCTTGTGACGACGAGACTCGAGCGCGCTTCGGACGCTCTTGACGTCGAAGACGGAGTCGAGGCTAATCTCAAACGCGTCTTCCATCTCGTTGCGCAAAAAACTATTGAAGTCGTTCAGCAGAGGCATAAGGAAGAAGCAGTTGAACTTGAGCTCGACCGACTGAACGATGTGTGCGCGAATACCGGAGAAGATTTGACGAACCAACATGTCAACAATATCCACCGTGACCGACTTCATCGTTCTGTTCCAGAGCGTGTTTTCAACCAAATCCGTGAGCTTGCAGTTCTTCAACTCCTTATCCGACATCACGAGCTCGCCACCGGAGCGGCGCTTTTCGTCTTTCGCGTCATGTTCGCCTTCATGCGGCGCCAAGACGTTTCGTAGACCAGCCTTGTTTCCAGAGTGCAACGACCAAGTGACGAACTGAGTCGTAGACTTGAGGTCTTCGTGGCACTTTTCTTGGCATTCCTTGACTCGGTCGTCCACGAATCGAGCGAAAGTGCCGCCAATCTTCTTCAAGAAGACTTCGTGCCCGTTCAAAATTCGTCCCTCCTTTTGCAAAAGGTACATGGCCACAGGCAAAGTTCGTCGCGCGATGTGAGACAGACGGAAGCCGAGTTGGTGCACGAAGGGCTCAAACGTTTCTCGAGCCCGAGCGATGGCAATGACGCACGCAGTGCGCGTGTAATTGACACCGTTGTGGATTTCATCAACACCGCACGAGTTGACGATATCTTCTCGGCTCACCGGCGGGCACTCCACGGCGTTGACGATTAAGCGGAATTCTTCGAGGGCTCGATGGTATTGCGCGCCACCGAAGAGCCGCATATCGGCGTTTGGCACGGGTTGCTGCGGCATGCAAGGTCGACCGTCCGCGTTCACGAACGCGCCGCCACGAATGTGCTCGTGCGCGAGAGACTCGCCAAAGATGCGCGGCGGCGCGGCGAGCGTACCTCGGATAATCTCCGGAATCTTTTCCAAAAAGTGCTGATAAAAGGCGCGACCCTTCTCCTTGAGGTGATCTTGGTTCAAGTCCGCCAACTCTTGCACGGTTTCAGAGAGCTTGCTCGTGGCGATGCGATGCTCGCGTTCGAGCACGGGAACAATCGTGGGAACGTTCTCCAAGTATCGCTGCTGCAACAATCGCTCGAGGAAAAATCGCAGTTGGCTCACGCCGATGCGGCCGCGCTCGTGCGAAGACAGGTGACGATCCAAGCGGCGCTCGAGTTCGGCGATATCGTGTTGCTCGCGCTCGAGAACGGCCTCCCGATAGTGATCGTTCGAGCGATACTTCGAATCTCGTGCGAGTCCAACGCGGCCAGAGGGCACGGAGGAAAAGAACGGACCACCACCCAAGACGGTCGGTTCGAGTAGACGCGCCGGCGGGTGCAAGAACATTTCGACGTCTTGCGAGTGAGAAAATTGCGGGATTCGCGTGTCGAACTTGGTGCTCACCACGACGGTACGTCGCAGCTCGGGATCGGCTTCGAGAACCAATCGCCGAGTGGTGGCGTTGGACCAATCTGAGCTGTCTTCCAGGCACAAGATGATGTAGTCTCGCTGGTGCATCTTTTGCTTGACTAAATCCTCCACCAAGCGCGCAGACTGTTGCAAACCAGAAAACTTTCGGCCCGGCGCGGCGGAGATCAAACCGGGGGTATCGATGATGGTGAGGTTCGGGCAATACTTATACTCGATCTTCACGACGATGTCCTTCGCCCAAAACCCGTTCTCGTTTTCCAATCGTCTGTTTTCGCCTTCAATGTGCGCCTGCAACTCGGGAAGCGAGAGCTCGTCCTCGCGCCCAAGATTGTCGTCCTTCATCAAAAAGCACCTCGGCTCCACGGCGGAAGGGTTGTACTTCATGTTGATCGCGATTGGACGCCTCGTCTTCGTTCCACCACCGACGTGGTTGAACTGGAACCCCATCAACGCCTCCACGAGCGCCGACTTTCCATCCGTCTGGTGTCCGACGACGAGAATCGCCGGCGAATCAAACGGCTTATCAAACTCTTGCGCCATCGTGTGCAACTGCGAATACGCCTCGTACAACCGCTCGTTCGCCTTGTTAAAGAACCGCTTGGGAGATGCCCGTCCATCGTCTTGACTCGAATCCACCGCTTGTCCGTGCGCCCAATACGCCGGCTTCGCCGCCGTCCCCGGCGCCGCGCGTCGCTCCGTCTCCCGCTCGTACCTCGCACCCCCGTACGAAGATTCGCGCGCCTGCGTGTGAACCACCGCGCATCATTCGTCAGTCTCGTTCTCCGTCCTCGAATCACCCGCGCGCGTCTCCGACCTCGCGTCTCCGCGCCCGTCCGCCCGAATCCTCTGAATTCGACCGTTTAAAAACCGTTTCGAAATCCCGCGTCGCCCTCGACCCGTTCGCGCGCGCGCGCGCGACGTCCAGCGCACCTCCTCCCGTCGCGCCGACGCTCGATCGACGACGTTCACGCTCGCCTCCCCGAACGCCTTCTGCAACCACCGCTCGGCGGACGCCCCCGACGCCGCGGGCGAGTGTCGCGCCGACGACCCCGGCGGGCTCATCGCGTTTGAATCTCCAATCGCCTCTCGCGCGCGTTCGCGGTCGCGTCCGACGCGCGTCGCGTCGCGCTCGCGGGTCGACGCGCGCGGTAAAAACTCGCGCGTCGTTTCGCTCGCTCGCGGCGCGCGGCGAGCGGTCGCGCGGGACGGTGTGCGGCGCGGTCGCGCGGCCGCGGCGCGCGTCTCACGGGGGTCAACGCGGGACGGGGTTTTATACCAAGGCGCGCGCGTCGTGACTGTGACTGTTTGCCCATACGATGCACGACGTCGCGACCGCGTTATCCGAATCGCGCGCGCGCGCGCGGTCGCACTCCGCGGCGACGAGACGATGTTCGCGGTGCAGCGCGCGCCCGCGCGCGCGCTCGCGAAGAGCGCGCGCGGCGACAGGTGCGCGGCGCGGCGCGGTGCAGCGCGCGACGCGCGACGCGCGAACGCGAGACGCGAGACGCGACGATCGAACGGCGAGGTCAAAAGCGTCGCGCGACGGGACGGCGACGGCGCGGCGACGACGCGCGAGGCGAGGGGCGAAGAAAAAACGACGAGCGAGGACTGACGAAAGGCGACTCGACGACGCAGACGCGCGAGAAGCGCGCGACGAAGCGCGGTGGTGCGCGCGGCGGAGAAGTCGTACGACTACGACTTGGTGATCATCGGCGCGGGCGTCGGCGGACACGGCGCGGCGATGCACGCGGTGTCGCGAGGGATGAAGACGGCGATCATCGAGGGCGATGTGATCGGAGGGACGTGTGTGAATCGAGGGTGCGTGCCGTCGAAGGCGCTGCTCGCGGCGTCTGGACGCGTGCGGGAGATGCGCAACGCGGAGCACTTGCGCTCGCTCGGTATCCAGTTGGATCCGAGCGCGGTGAGCTTTGATCGTCAAGGCATCGCCGATCACGCCACGAATTTGGCGTCGACGATCCGGGGTAACTTGGAACGTTCGTTGATCGGGCTTGGGGTTGAAATTTTGACCGGGGCGGCGAAGATTGAGGACAACCACACAGTTTCCTACGGCGCGCCGGGCACGGTCACCGGGGGGAGAGTGACGGCGAAGAACATCATCATCGCCACCGGTTCCACGCCGTTCGTGCCGCCGGGCATCGAAGTCGACCACAAGACGGTGTTCACCTCCGATGCGGGTTTGAAGCTCGACTGGGTCCCGGAATGGGTCGCCATAATCGGTTCCGGTTACATCGGTTTGGAATTCTCCGACGTGTACACCGCGCTCGGCTCCGACGTCACCTTCATCGAAGCCATGCCTAACATCATGCCGGGTTTCGACAAGGAGATCGCTAAGATGGCGGAACGTATTTTGATTACCCCGCGTAACATCGACTACGTCACCAACGTGTTGGCGACCAAGGTCACGCCGGGTATCCCGGGCGAAAAGCCGGTGACGATTGAGCTCACCGACTTCAAGACGAAGGAAGTCGTCGACACTATGGAAGTCGACGCCGTCTTGGTTGCCACCGGTCGTTCTCCGTACACCGCTGGCTTGAACGTCGAAAGCATCGGCGTCGAGCTCCAACGCGGCTTTATCCCGGTCAACGAAAAGATGCAAGTGTTGGACAAGGATGGCAAGGTTGTCGAGGGCATGTGGTGCATCGGCGACGCCAATGGTAAGATGATGTTGGCGCACGCGGCGAGCGCCCAGGGTATTAGCGCGATCGAGAACATGCACGGTAACGAGCACGTCCTCAACCACCTCTCCGTTCCGGCCGCATGCTTCACTCACCCCGAAGTGTCCTTCGTCGGTTTGACTGAGGAGCAAGCTCGCGCCAAGGGTGAGGAGGAAGGCTTCGAAGTCGCCGTCCGCAAGACGTCGTTCAAGGCCAACTCCAAGGCGCTCGCTGAGAAGGAAGGTGAGGGTATGGCTAAGTTGATTTACAACCCGAAGACGAACGAGATCTTGGGTATGTGGATCATGGGCTTGCACGCCGCGGATTTGATTCACGAAGCGTCCAACGCCATCTCCACAGGCGCCACTTTGGACGACTTGAAGTTCACCGTGCACGCCCACCCGACGCTTTCCGAAGTCATCGAATCTCTCTTGCGAGGCTCGGACGGGCACTAAGTATGTCGAGTTGTGAATACCAATACAAAATTCATTATTACAATCAGTAGAAGTCCTTCAACTGCTCACGCAATTTATCTATGTCGCCGTAAATGTCGACGTCCTCCGATTCGAGCGCCACGCTAATCGTGCGATTGGGCGTCAACGTCCCCGGTGCGCCCGGTTGATTTTCAGCCATGGGCCGACCAAAGTGTATGTGCCACAACGCTCGTCCAGCGTCGCTCTCAGAGAGCCACTCGGCGATCTCCTTTACGCGGTCCTTTTGCGCTTGATTCATAAACGGTTCGGCGTCCTGAGAGGGAACAAAGTCAGTCACCATCGTCGATCGCGCGCGGTAAGTTCGCGAAAAATACATCAACATCGCCTAGCATCGTCTCATTCAATGGTATTCATTTCTCTTCAATGACTTTCAGATCCGAAAGATGGTGTTTTTGAAGGTGTATAATCATCGACGACGCTCGGTCGAAGGCGCGGACAAAAAAACGTTTGCGCAAACAGACCACTCACCGTAAGCTTTGCAAAAGTCTCGATCGTTTCCCCCGACGGTACCGAGCCAAACTCTTTCATGTATCCGAACACATCACACGTCGCGTCGTACGCCTTCTCCTCCAATCGTCGCGTCGCCAACGCGACGAACCAATTACTCGTCAGCACCTCGTCGCCGCGCTCGCGTCCGCCCGCCTTGACAAACTCCACAATCTCCCTCGCCAGATCCCACTGCTCCATCCGCCCCACCCCCACGAGCACGCTCTTATATCCATCCAGCTCCATGTTTCCCTTGACCTTATTCAGCAGGACGTCCGCCTTCAATCCTCGTCGATGATTTCTCAGCAGCGCCAGCATGAGCTCGCTCAAAAACTTTTCATCCAGCGGCTTTTTCCCGACGCTGTACGTTCCTCCCTCGTCGCGCGCGTCCGCGTACTCGCGCCACCGCTCCGCCGCTGGTTCGGTCTTGGCCCACCTCGCGTAATCGTCCTCGCTCGCCGTCTCCGCGACGGCGTCGATGTCGTCGAATCCGCGTCGGCGCGCGCGCGACGCGCGCCGGCGGCGGCGCGTGGAATCGCGACGATGCGCGCGCGCGCGCGCGCGCGCCGGCGCGGACACCGCGCGCGAGATCGCGACGCGCATGACGTCGCGCGGCGTCGCTCGCGAGCGATGCGCGCGCGCGTCGGCGTCGCGCGCGCGAGTGACGAATCACACCGAACGAAATCAAATCAAATCAAATCGACGACGTCGTTACAGTTGCGCAGTCGCGCGGTTGCGCTAGTCAGAGGAAAAAGGATTGAAGAAAACCGCGAACGTCTGGAATCGAGCGCTCGCGCGTCGTGGAGTCGTCGGAATCGAGGGAAATGTCCGTGGTCTCGCGCGCGCGAGCCCAGGCGTAGAGCTTGCGATCGAGCCAATCGGCCTCCTGGGCGTCGGCGTGGGCGCGAACGACGGCGTCGACGGCGGCGGCTTCGGCGCGGGAGTAATCGCTCACGTGACGCATGGACGCCTCGAGCGATGCGGTGGTGGCTTCGCTCGGGACGCTGAAAAACGCCGTGACGGCGTGAACCACCGCTTTGGGGTGCTCCAAGGTGAAGAACCAGTCGAAGTTGCGCAGGAGGAGGTCGGCGGTGGTCGAGAAAACACCCGGCAAAGACGCGGTTTCGCTCGTTAAACGCGCGGGTAGAATGGACGTCGCGTCCTTCGTACCCGCGTTTACGAGCAGAAAACGGGCCTGTGCGTTCGATGCGAGAGGCTCGGATGCATTTCTCGCGACGACGTCGCTCATATCGCGAAGAAGAGGTTCTCGCATCACCGTGAACGACTTCAGCTCGCATCGACGAAGCTTGGCGCGTTTGCGCAGCGACGCCAGCCTTTCCTCCATACCTAACAACCCCGATCGACCGACGTGATGAGCGATGACGTGATTTCCGGGGTTGAGAACGCGATCTGTCACGCGTTTCCAGTGCTCATCTTCGTCGAGCGCTTGTAATTGTGCGAGATCCGATCCCTCCTTCGCGTACTTTGAGCGCTCGAATCGTTGAACGTCTACGCCGAGACGCGAAAAGAAGGTAAGCAACGTTCCGCCGCCCGTGCGAGGAATGTGGTAAAAGTACAGAATCTTGCACGATCTTTGGCCACCCAGCAGTGGTGTAGCGGCGTCTTCACTGCTATTGCTGTAGTAACGCCGACGCAAAATATTCAGCCCCTCGAGTGACGCCTTACTTGAAAGCGACGACGCAACGCCGATCTCACGAGTCGCCTGTGAGTCGCCTTGACCGTTTTGGAAAACATGATCGCCGTAATCCGCGATAAAATCGGCGTTGCTAATCAAGTCATCCCTCCACATTGCCTCGACGCGCTGCAAATGCTCGTGACGACTCTTCTTCGGCGTGCCCCCAGGTGTTGGGCCTTTCTCCTTGACGTGACGAGTCGCCTGCGTCGTGGAAGAACGCTCCTTCACCGGTCGATCCGCCTTCGACTTTCCGCGCATCATCATTTTTCTATGTCCCACCGCGGCCGTGTCCGCCTCTTGTCTCTCCTTCAAAGCTGCGCGCGCTCGGCGCAAGAACCGCAACAACTTTTCCGTCCCGCCGACGTCGCCGTCGTCGTCGCGACCCCCACCCAAATGCGCCACTCGCATCACGCCCGCTTTATCATCTTTGACGTACTCCATGACATCTTCCAAGAACTCCGTGCCGTTCTCGCCGCCGATATCGTAAACGCGCTGCGGCCGTCCCTCGAGCTCGCTTCGAATCGCGTTGCCGATCGCCCGAGCGCGAAAACTATCAACCAGCTCCATCGTCCCTCTCGCCTCGCTCGCGCCGACGCCGAGCGACGTGAGCGGCGAACGCGCGCTCGACGTCCGCGCCGATCGCGCCGGCGCGCCGTCGCCGCGTTCGCGCGCACCGTCGAGAACCATCGCGTAACACCCAAGCGTCAAGAGCACCAAACCACCGACCGAGCGAAACGTCGCGCTCGTCGCGCGCGCGCGCGTCGCGCGCGCGTCGTCATCGCGCGCGTCGTCGCTTCGCGCCAAGAGCGCGGTGTCGTCGCGCGGCGCGCCGCCGGCGGCGACGACCGCCATGACGCGTCGCCGAGTGACGCCAGTGCGCGCCGACCGCGGCGGCGCGTCGACGTCGAGCGGCGGCGAGCGCGCGTCGACGTCGCGAGCGCGTTGCGTTCGAGCGGTCGACGACGCCATGGCGTCGACGGCGCGCGCGCGGCGTCGCGCGAGCGTCATCTTGACGATGACGCTCGCGCTGATGACTGTCCGCGCGGACGCGAAATCGCAAATCACGCGCACGCTGCGCATGCGAACCGCGGACGCGCGCGCGCTGACGAGAGACACGTATTTGTACGTCCCGATTCGAGTCCCCGAAGGCGCGTGGCACGTGGTGAAGTACGAGCCGAGCGCGAAGCAGGAGATCGTCCATCACATGCTCCTGTACGGGTGCCGAGACGCGGCGGCGAGCGGATTGGATAAGGTGGTCGGTGGGATGTACAGCTCTGGTTCGCACGTCGCGACGTGCGGAGATGGAACGTCGCAGGCGCTGTTGTACGGATGGGGAAAGAACGCGCCGCCGATGCACATGCCTGAAGACGTCGGATTTCGCGTCGGCGAAGGCGCGTTTCGAGTGTTGGTGCTGGAGGTGCACTATTTGGAAAAGCAGAGCGCGGGCGCGGTGGGGAAGAGCGGGTTGGACGTCATCTTGGCCAGTGGGCGGCCGAAGATGAGCGCGTCGGTGTTGGCGTGGGCGAGTTATTTCTCGTTGCAGCCGGGAAAGAAGGACGAGCTCGTAGCGGCGACGTGCGCGTACGAGCAATCGCGAGAGCTCAAGGCGTTTGGGTTCCGCGTGCACACGCACGATCGTGGGACGAGAGTGTGGTTAGATAGACTAGTGGGTGGGGATCCGGGTAAGCCCGTGCGCGTGCTCGAGCGCGATCCGCAGTTACCGCAAGAGTTTGAGTTGCTGTCAGAAAAGGGGACGTCGTTGACGGTGTCAGCGGGCGACGCTTTGCGGGTGACGTGTAGTTTTGACACGACCAACGAGACCGCGGTCGTGAATGCGGGATTTGGGGCGTCGCACGAGATGTGTAACATGTACGTCATGGTGTACAGCGATGAGCCGCAATATCTGTCGTGCCTCGGATCGAACGACGGCTCGATGGGGAAATTCGCGCTCGAAGTCGGCGACGCAAAGCAACCGATCGAGGACATGGATGCGGTGCGCGCGCGCGTGGTGCCGTCGCGCGTGAAATGGCCGGCACTCGGTGGGATCGGTGGAATTCAAGCAACGAGCGATGGTGAGTACGTTTGGATGACGAACCGCGGACCAAACGTGTGGGAAGCCGGCTCCTCGTTGAGCGAGGCAAAGACCATCCAAGAGGACGCCATAGTGCGCATGAACCTGTTCACCGGGGCGATCGATAGAGCTTTTGGCGCAAACGCGCACGTGATGCCCCACGGTATACGCATCGCTCCCGATGGGTCTATTTGGGTCACCGACACCGCGCTTCACCAAGTGTTTCAGTACTCGCCCGACTCTGGCGAGCGAGTGCGCGCTTTCGGACAAGCGGGCGTGAAACGTGGGGGCGGTGAGGGATTCTGTGCCCCAGCGGACGTTTTAGTTTTAGAAGACGGTTCATTCATCGTCGCAGACGGATATGGACTGTGTCCGAACAGAATCGCTCGCTTCGGCGCCGACGGCGCGTACGCGGGCGATTTCGACCTCGGCTCCGCCGGCAAAGTGAGCGTGGCGCACCAGCTCGCGTACTCTCAAGTTCGTAGAGAAATCGCCTTGGCCGACCGCGAAAACTCTCGAGTCATTCTGTTCGACTACGCAGGTAAGTTCAAGCAGGCGGTCGATTTGTCCGAGCATGGATTCGCGTACGGGTTAGCGTGGATGGGGAGTTCTCTCGAAGGCTTAGGTGGATACTACGCCTTGTGTTGGACCCGCGACGCGCCGAATCCCAAAACATCTCTCGTGCGCATCTTCTGGACCGGCGACAATGCGCCCGTGACGCACGTTTGGGACTTGAACGCCATGGGCGTCATTTTCAAATCGCCGCACGTACTCGCCGCGCAGAGCAGCAAGAACGGCGGTACCGCGTCTTGGGGCGCGGGATTGACTCTACACATCGGCTCCACGACGTCGACGATCGGCAAAAATTACCAGCGCCTTTGGCTCGGGTTAAACGAGCCGCGCGCGCTCGAACCACCGTCGCGCTCGGCCTCCGCGGCGCGAGGCGTCGCGCCTCCGCGCCTCCGCGCGCCCGCCGTCCTCATCGCCCATCCCATCGCCGCCATCCTCTGCGCCGGTCTCGCCGTGATCGCCCTCGCGCACGCCCGTCGTCACCGCGCTCCACCGGCGCCCTCCCGGCCGTGGCCGCGCGACGTGGAATCCGTCGCGTTTCGAGACTTTGCCGACGACGACGACTCCGACGACGACGACTCCGACGCGCCGCCGCGCGATTCCGCCCCCATCCCGCCCCACCGCCGCGGCTTAAAACTCGCAAAGGATTAATCCAACGCACATCGCCCGTTCCAACGCCTCGCCGTCGTCGATTCGCGTCCTCGACGTCCCGCGCGTCTCGCGGAAAACCTCGGGTAATCCACCGTTCGCGACTCGACGTCGCACCCCCCCCATGTCCGTCGGTCGCGACGCCTTGACGTCACACCGCGCCTCGACCGCTCACGACATGTCCGCGTTCACGATCTCCGCCGCCGCCGCCCGCGTCAACGCCGCCCCGGCGTTCGCCAACAAGGCCTCCAAGGTACGCCTCGTTCGCCTCGACGCGCCGACGCGACGCGCGTCGCGCGCCGACGCGCGCGCGCCGTCGCGAACGTCGACGGCGCAGCCCTAACCCCGAAGGACCGGCGGCGACGCGCGCGGACCGCGCGACGCGCGCGGACGCGCGCGATGGCCGCCGCGACGCGCGCGCGCGATGGGATAAAATACGCACGACGCATTCGCGGCGCGTCGGGCGACCGACGCGTCGCGCGGAGACGCGACGACGGGAATCCGACGACTGACCCCGCACCACGATGTCGCGCGCGCAGCCGACGTCCGTTCGCCCGACCGCGGCGAAGCGCACGTCCGTCGTCCTCGCGTCGGCGAAGACGGATGCGATCATCGAAGAGATGAAGACGCTCACGGTACGTGCGGCGCGCGCGATCGCGCGAGGACGCGGCGTGGGAGGCGCGATGATGATGACGCGACGCGCGGACGACCCTACGCGATAAGGGTCTGGGGAAACCCTGAAAACGGAGCTCGCGCGGACGCTCGGGAAGGCGCGTGGAACGCGGGAAAGATGGCGCGATGCGACGCGGAACGAAGACTGACGATAAAATCGTGATCGTTCTCTCGCGCGTAGCTCCTTGAAGCGTCCGAGCTCGTCGCTCAAATCGAAGAAGTGTTCGGCGTCGACGCCTCCGCTCCGGCGGGCGGCATGATGATGGCCGCCGGCCCGGCTGCCGGTGGCGAAGCCGCCGAAGAAAAGACCGAGTTCGACCTTGTCATTGACAACGTTGACGCCGATAAGCGCATCGCGATCATTAAGGTTGTGCGTGGCCTCACCGACTTGGGCTTGAAGGAAGCGAAGGATGCCGTCACCAACGTGCCGTTCACCATCCTCGCGGGCAAGACGAAGGGTGAAGTCGAAGAAGCCAAGAAGGCGCTCGAAGAAGGCGGTGCCAAGTGCTCCATCAAGTAAATTCGTTGATATCAGCATGCCTCTAATTCTTTCGGTAGGAAGAGGAGCCGCGTAGATTCTGCGATATAGTCGATAGGAGAAGGAATGGCCCTTTTGCAAAACACATAACACATATTTCTTGATGATTTTACTACGCCGCGCTAAAGCTAATTCGCACCGCCGTCGACCTCGTCCTCGAGCTCGTATCTCAACTCCTCGATTGCGTCGTTGATTTCCCCAAACGCGCGCTCGAGGGTCTGCGTCGCCTCGCCGACGGCGTTCGAGTACTCCTCCTCCGTCGGCTCGGGACCATCCTTCGCGCACGCGCATCCGATCGCACACGCCGCCGGATCGCAATCCTCCGTGCGCGCCCATGACGGTTTCAAATTCATAGTCGTCTCCGCCGCCGCGCGTTCGCCGCCTCGTTGCCACGACCACGCCTCTCTTGCCGCGGCTCTTCGCAGCACTTGCAGCGCCGCCGTCATCTCCAATCGCACGCGTTCGTTCTGTTGAATCACGCGCACGAGCATCGCCGCTGACGTGCGATCGAGTCGTTTCAATCCCTCTTCTATGCCTAAAATCTGCATCAACGAACGAGCGCTCGCGCGGTCATCGTCAGTCGCTCGAGTCGAGTCGCGCCGCGGCGACGCCGGCGCCGTCCCGCTCGCGCCGCGGGGCGAGGTGACCTCCCAGTCGCGCGCGTGCGCCGCACCTTTTCGCTGTAACCCCGCATGTCGT